>Ga0137829_12592452_pt1 | contig 30189 bp, 33 predicted proteins | sample OV2TP2_FD_97737 | JGI IMG/M metagenome (GOLD analysis project Ga0137829, IMG submission 97737) | reverse complement strand
TTGATAGAAGCCGGCATTCCGGTAACCCTGGAAGCCGATGTGAAAACAAAATTTTTTGATGAAGACCTGAAAGGTTATAATGTAATTGCCGAAATACCCGGCACCGATCCCACTTTGAAAGATGAACTGGTAATGCTGGGCGGGCACCTCGACAGCTGGCATGCATCTACCGGCGCCACCGATAACGCGGCAGGTTGTGCCGTGATGATGGAAGTAGTGAGGATATTAAAAGCCATCGGTTTTCAACCACGCCGCACCATACGCATTGCCTTGTGGAGCGGCGAAGAGCAGGGCTTGCACGGCAGCCGAAACTATGTGAAAAATCATTTTGCCGACCCGGCAAAAATGCAGCCGACAACTGAGCATGCCAAAGTATCGGCTTATTACAATCTTGATAATGGTACCGGAAAAGTCAGGGGTGTGTATTTGCAGGGAAACAAAGAAGCAGGTCCCATTTTTTCCAAATGGCTTGAACCATTCAAAGATCTTGGTGCGGGTACCATCACTATTAATAATACCGGCGGCACCGACCATTTGGCTTTCGATGCAGTGGGTATTCCCGGTTTCCAGTTTATACAAGACCCGATTGAGTATGATACAAGAACGCATCATACCAATATGGACAGCTACGACCACCTGGTGCCGGAAGATTTGAAACAGGCAGCCACTATCATTGCATCATTTGTTTACCACACGGCACAGCGGGATCAGAAGATTCCGAGAAAACCATTGCCGCAGGCGCAGGCAGCAGGTGGCAGGCCATTCTGAACAGGTAAAGAACGTAAACGAATTTAAAGTGAAAGGATTTTTTCTTCTCACTTTTTTTGTTTGCTGAAATAATCAGTTTTTAATAATTCTCTTACTGAAGTGGGGTTTCCGGTTTTTCATAAATAAACCGCACCTGCGCATTTTTCCTTTCGGTAGAAGCCAGGTAGAGCTGGTATCTTTTTTTACCCGCTGTGATGATGAGCAACGCTGTGTTGGGCGGAATTTCTCCCATGTTTTCACCCACCATGGTTATTTCCTGTTCGGGATGCGAACGATCAACCCTGATTTCAAGTGTTATTGGTTTGGCAGCCAGCCGTTGTTTCGACACAATAGGCTGGTTATTCAGTAAAACGGAAATAGTATCGCCGTCAATCTGCGCATTGTCATAAAAATCGAGACGAATGATACCCGAGTCCACTTTTATTTCTTTGATGTGATTAAAATCTGACTCTGCCACTCTTGATAAAGTAATTCTGCCCGGCGGGCAGGTGGCATTATTATTCATTGTCACTCCACCCCAGTCGCCGGAAAGAAATTCATTTTTATCTTTCTTTACATAGGCAAGCGTATATTGCTTGATGCAGGGTATGCAGTCAGACGGCACATGAAACGTGAGCACCCTGAGTTCTTTTATGCTGAGCGATTTTTCTGCGGTATTATAGTCGCCGGCAAATTCTTCCTTTACATAGTTGGTAAAACCGGAATAGTGATATGATGCGCCGCTGATTTTTGTACCTGTGATATGTATATACAGTTCGATATTATACACCCTGAAACAACCACCCGGCCCCTGGGTAAGGGTACCCCGCCAAACACCGTTCAGGTTTTGCGCGGCAGCCATCAGGCCAAGAGTGGAAAATAAAATGGTAAGGCGGCTTTTCTTCATCTGCCTGTAAATTATGTGAAATTATTAGACCGGATTTTTTTAATTACGGGAGCGGTTTGGAATACCGGAAACGTACCATGGCATTTTTCTGCCCGGTACTGGTTATCCGCACTTCGTAGCGTTGCTCGCCGGCCGTTACTATCATCAGCGATGTATTGGGCGGAATGCGGCCGAGATTTTCAGCCACCATCACCAGTTCATGCTCCGGGTTCGATTCATCCATTTTTAAATTGATGGTAATGGCTGTTGCCGACAATCGTTTTTTTGAAAGGATGAGCTGGTTGTCGAGATATACTGAAATAGTGTCGTCGTCTATTTCGCCGTTGTCATACAGTTTTACAATTACATGATCCGATTTTATCTGCAGCGTCTTCACCAGGCTGTTTTCCCTTGTTTGAAGTATATCCGGAATTTTAATGTTTGGTTTCACCAGTATATTTTTTTCATCCGGTTTGGCTGCTGTAATATCCATTTTTGTTACAGAGTCAGTTTTGGGTTTTACGGTCACCACCGTCTTATTGCTGTTGGTATTGGTACGGTTGCCGGCTGTTGTGTTTTTTTTCGGCTGGGTGGTGGTGGTATTTGTTTCAGGAGTTTTATTGGGTTGCTGGCTATCATTTTTTACCAGGGGAGGTGTTTTAATATCAGGCGTCAGTCTTTTTCGTAAAAAAGGTTCAACATAAAAATCCGAGGTGGTCACTTTGCGCAGGTACATGGTGCCGCCGCCGCAATCTTCACCTCTTTTTACGCCCCGCATCGAATCAGTTTTTTCAATCATGCTGGTAAATGTGCCTTCCAGGAATTCTTCCCTTCCGGATTTTATATACGTTAGCAGGCATTTCTGGATGCAGGTATGCGATAGCGGGCTCATCCGCACTTCCAGTGTTTTTATTTCCTGTATCAGCGCCATGCTGTCCGTTTTTTTGAAATGACCCGTCATGCTCGACTTTCCGTAAAACTGTTTATCGAGGTATGAATAAGTGACTCCGGACAAGATGTTGTTTTTTGAATGTTCAATCTGCACCTCGAAACGGTACTGGTGAAAATCCTCCGTAATAAAATAACCCCGCCAGATGCCTGTAATATCCTGTGCAGCCGTTGTCAGGGCAAGGGCGGTTGAAAAAATAAAAATGAAAAGTAAAATTCTGTTCATTCGGCCTGGTATCACGATGCAAAGCTAACAATTTGCCATTTTAAGATGATGAGCCCGTAGCAAGGCTTTGTTAATATTGACTGCCGGGAAAAAATTCATTACCGGGAAAATGACATTAATTTTATTCCACAACTTCTTCATGAAACTAAAATCTTTCATCGCCGTCTTTTTCCTGCTTTCTTTTGCGGCTGCCGCGCAGGACTGGTCAGGAGAAATTGATTTACCGGCCCGGCTCGATACAATGAGCAGGAGCAACGGGGCTGCTTCACATTTTGCCGCTATTTACAGCATCGTCACTGTCAATATTGAAGATTTTATCCGGTTATTACCTGCATCACAGGCAGAGTTGATGAAAAGGCTGGAGGTAAGTTTTGCCGGTTATTACCTGCGTGCCGTGGATGCTTACCAGGATGGCGGCACAATACCTGCCGAATGGTTGAATTATTTTACTTCGAGAGGCCTGTCGCATGTGCAGATGACCCTGCTGGGAGTGAATGCCCATATCAATTGCGATATCTGGCAAGCTCTGAGCGGAATTTTTACAGCAGAGGAATTAAAGACACTCAGACCCGTTTATAAAAAGTGCTACAGGTTTCTCAGCCCCCTATATGCCGGATTATACAGGCAGGCTTTTGATGCACACAGGAAAATCCGGCAGATTCATTTTCTCACTTTTGGGTTCGGCAGGCAGTATGGTAAACTGATGCTGAAAAAATGGAGAAACAGGCAATACAGGCTGGCCATTTATTATTTTGAAGAGCCGGAAAAATTTTCCCATATGAAAACCCGAGTGTACAAAAAAAAGCAGCGCATTGACCGGATGATAACCCGGAAACTTAAGTAACCGGCATCCCGCAGATTTTATCAGCCAGGCGGGCTTTTTCGCTGCTGCTCATTTGCAGAAAATTGAAGTAAAGAAAATAGTTTTCCTTCCAGCCGGCAATGGAACTGATGAACCTTCTTAACTGCCTTTGGTGAAAACAAATCTCCATAGCATACGATTTCCATTCCTGCACGTTGCCGGTAAGTTGTAAAACGGGTTTGGTTTTTTCCAGTATGCCGGCAAACAGGTTGCGCAATTCGGCAGCAGAATAATTTATTTCGCCTTGTTTTTTTTCAGTCCTGAACCAGTTGTTTATCCACAGGTAATTACAGATTTTTTTCTGCGTCCAGTTCATGCTGCTCATTATTTTTTCTTTGCACATGCGGGTGCACATGTACACCGACACGGGCATGTGCAGCGACAACTGGAAACGCCATTGTTCGTCGTCTATCGGTTTTGTTTTATGCCGGTGAAACCATTCTATTTCTTCAGGAAAATAACTGCAGGCTATAGCCAGCAGCAGGTTATCCTGGAAATTTTCATCGCCACGGCAATCCTGCATATCATCGTACACCTGCATGGTGCTGATGATGTCGAGCCAGCCCAGGTAGCCGGGGTTGTACCTGTCGGTTTTTTTATTCAGCAGCAGGCAGCGCAGTTCCAGAAGCTTTACCTGAATGGAACGGTTCTTTTTATCGTGCCAGTACACCGGCGATGAGGTATTTTCAAGGTTCAGCTGCACGGGAATGTCTTTTACATCATGTACAAATGTGTCGAAACACAGGTCGCAGGCTTCTTTTATTTTTAATGCAGCCGCTTCAGCTATTGGTCTTTTCATTCTTTTCAGCCGGCTGTTCATCAGTTCCAGCAGTTGTTTCAGCAGGCGATAAAATTCAGCGTAGGTGATTGCGTATTTTTTATTTTTTATTTTCCACACATCAGCCGGCAGCCACTGGTAAAGATCAAAATCGTAATTCAGTTCCGGCCAGCCGTCTTTATTCCTGCTCAGGATTAAGTAAAAACGGCTGTCATTTTCTTTTAGCAGTTCAAGCAGGGCCGGTTTACCCGTTTCGCTGCAGATGCCGTCAATAAATTCATCGCCAAACAGCAGGGCCAGGCAGGTAAGGTCTGCAAGAAACGTGTTATTATAATTGGCGCTGAAAGCAGGTTTTCTGAAAAGAAAAGTGTTGTAAGCAAATGAACCTTTGGTGATATTATGCCAGCAGGCTTTGAAATGCGGCAACCGGAGTGCAGCTTTGAAAAAAGGGTGCTGTGCATAAAAATAATTTCGCAAACGCAGCGGCTGCCACAGATACACATAAAAATTTATGGGATGAAACCAGCCGGCCAGTTCTTTCAGCAGGCTGCTTGTTTCCCCGGAGTTTTTTACTACATAAGTGGGGGAAAGTTTTTCTTCAGCGGCAGGAAGGTCCTGTACAAACCAGGCTGCTGCTGGCAGAGGTGTTGGTTTCAAAATTATCTGTTTGAATTTAGTACGGTAGAAATTAAGGTTACAATATAGGATTAATAAATGGAACCTGAAATACAATCTGTACTCTGGGCATAGTTTGCTAAATTTGCACCCTTGTAAAAAAAGCCTTGATGATTACAATCACATTTCCGGATGGTGCAGCCAGGCAATATAAAAAAGGAACAACAGCCCTTGAGATAGCTAAATCAATTTCTGAGGGATTGGCAAGAAAAGTAATTGCCGCCGGCGTGAACGGGCAGGTATGGGATTTATCACGACCCATCAATGAAGACGCTGCACTGAAACTTTACACCTGGAATGATGCCGAAGGTAAAAACACATTCTGGCACTCATCAGCACACCTGATGGCCGAGGCAGTGGAGAGTACGTACCCGGGCGTAAAATTCTGGGTGGGACCGCCGGTCGAGAATGGCTTTTATTACGACATGGATTTGGGCGACAGGAAAATCAGTGAAGAAGATCTGGCCGGGCTGGAAAAAAAGATGAGTGATCTGGCAAAGCAAAACAATGTGTATGTTCGGAAAGAAATGCCTAAAACGGAAGCGGTAATTTATTTTACACAAAAAGGTGATGAGTATAAACTGGACCTGCTGCAAAACCTGAACGATGGGGAAATAACTTTCTATACCCAGGGAAATTTTACCGACCTCTGCCGGGGTCCGCATATTCCCCATACCGGTTTGATAAAAGCCGTAAAGCTTACCAATATTGCCGGCGCTTACTGGAAAGGAGATGAAAAAAATAAGCAGCTGACCCGCATTTACGGAGTTTCATTTCCTTCACAAAAAGAGCTGGACGAACACCTGCACATGCTGGAGGAGGCAAAAAAAAGAGATCACCGCAAACTCGGAAAAGAGCTGGGCATTTATACCATGGATGATGATGTGGGCCCCGGTTTGCCCTTGTGGTTACCTAACGGCACCATCATCATCGAAGAGCTGGAAAAGCTGGCAAAGGAAACCGAGCAGGCTGCCGGTTACAAAAGAGTGGTGACTCCCCATATAGCTAAAGAAAGTATGTATCGCACCAGCGGTCACCTGCCTTACTACCAGGACAGTATGTACCCGCCCATGGAACTGGAAGGCGTGAAGTATTACCTGAAGGCTATGAACTGTCCGCATCACCATAAAATTTATGCAGCCGAACCCCGGAGCTATAAAGAGCTACCGCTGCGCCTGGCAGAGTATGGTACCTGTTACCGCTATGAACAGAGCGGAGAGTTGTTCGGCCTTATGCGTGTACGCTGCCTGCACATGAATGATGCGCATATTTACTGCACCAAAGAACAGTTTTATGAGGAGTTCAGGGCAGTGAATGACATGTACCTGAAGTATTTTAAAATATTCGGTATTGATAAATACGTGATGCGGCTGAGCCTGCACAACGCAAGCAAGCTGGGACAGAAATACGTGGATGAACCTGCACTGTGGATAGAAACGGAAGCCATGGTAAGGGATGTGCTGATTAAAACCAATACACCGTTTGTTGAAGTACAAGACGAAGCTGCATTTTACGGTCCTAAGATTGATGTGCAGATATGGAGCACCATTGGCAGGGAGTTTACCCTTGCCACCAACCAGGTTGATTTTGCACAGGGCCGCCGGTTTCATCTTGAATACACCAACCAGGACAATAAACCTGAAACACCCCTTATCATACACCGGGCGCCGCTGGGAACACATGAGCGGTTTATCGGGTTCTTACTCGAGCATTATGCCGGAAAATTTCCGCTTTGGCTGGCGCCGGTGCAGGTAAAAGTGCTGCCCATCAGCGATAAGTTTTTAGATTATGCAAAAGCTATTTCCCAAAAACTGAAAAAAACGGATATTCGTGCAGAGGTAGACGACCGGAATGAAAAGATTGGAAAGAAAATACGCGACGCCGAGCTGATGAAAGTGCCTTACATGCTGGTGGTAGGTGAGAAAGAAATGATGGAAGGTAAAGTTTCAGTTCGCAGGCAAGGCAAAGGCGACATCGGCAGCCGTGAACCTGAAGAATTGATTCAGGAGCTTACTGCAGAGATTAAAGAAAGAGTGAGTGAATAAAATTTTTAAGGCTCAATGTTCAATTTTCAATTAACATTTGCATAGCGTTTAAATAAATGAACAATGAACGTTGAACATTTCTTAAACATAAACAAAACTCAATTCCCTGTTGAGTGAAACAAAACCAATTTGCCCCTTGAGGGAAAGGGCTGAACCAAACAAATTAAATGGCAGTACAAAAAGGCGGATTCAGACCCGGCGGCGGTTTTAACAGGCCGGGTGGTTTCAACAAAGGGGGCTTCAGGGGCCGGTTTGTTCCCCGCAAAGAAGCCGAACACAGGATCAACAATTTTATCAGGGTGCCCCAGGTAAGGCTGGTGGGTGATAATGTAGAAGTGGGAGTTTACAACACACAGGATGCACTTCGCATGGCGCAGGAACAGGGTCTCGACCTGGTGGAAATATCACCTACAGCCGATCCCCCGGTATGTAAAATCATAGATTATAACAAATTCCTTTACGATAAGAAAAAGAAAGAAAAGGAGATGAAGGCAAAAAGCAAGGCTGCCGAGGTAAAGGAAATACGTTTTACTCCCAATACTGACGATCATGACTTTGATTTCAAAGCCAAGCATGCCGAAAACTTTTTGAAGGAGGGCAACAAAGTGAAAGCGTATGTTCAGTTTAAAGGCCGTGCCATCCAGTTCCAGGAAAGAGGTCAGCTGTTGCTGCTGAAATTTGCAGAACGCCTGGCTGAAACAGGAACACTGGAAAGTATGCCAAAGATGGAAGGCCGCCGTATGCTGGCCATGTTTGCTCCAAAAGGAAAGAAGAAGTAACAGTCTGCATTCCGAGGCTTTCATGAATCAGTGTTAAAGGTTGCCGCTTGCTGTTTCAGGGTGCTTGCAATTATCTTTTTAACCGTTCCTTTTGTAGGGCGGTTTTTTTTAAATAAATACTATCTGCCTGAAACTGAGGTGTAAAATCGGATTGGCGGGCTGTATTTTTTTCTTCATAACTCTTGCCTGAAAAGCATTCTGCCCTATCTTTGCGACCCTGTTTTAAAAGTTCTTGCTTTTAAAGCCTATTGCCTGAAGAGGCCCGACAAGGATCCCGACTGTTCGGGAACGCCTCAAAGGTGTAATGAAAAATTGCATGTAAAATGCCTAAAGTAAAAACAAACTCCAGCGCCAAAAAACGCTTCAAAGTAACGGCGACCGGTAAAATCACTCATCAAAAGAGTTTCAAGCGTCACCTGCTGACCAAAAAATCGAAAAAGCGGAAAAGAGCACTCAGCAAAGATGGTTTTGTAAGCAAAGCCAACCTTGACTTTGTAAAAAGGCTGTTGCGCCTGAAATAAGAATCCAGGATTCAGGATTCAGTAGTCAGAATTCAGACATCTGACTTCAGACATCCGCCATCAAATCCGAAATCTAATCCCGATTGCAATCGGGACTAAAATCTAAAATTATTCAGATATGCCCCGTTCAGTAAATGCCGTTGCCAGCAAGGCCCGCCGCAAAAAAATATTGAAGCAGGCCAAAGGCTTTTATGGCAAGCGTAAAAATGTTTATACCGTTGCCAAAAATGTAGTTGAAAAAGGAATGACCTACATGTATGTGGGTCGCAAGCTTAAAAAAAGAAACTACCGCCAGCTGTGGATTGCCCGCATAAATGCAGCCGTTCGTGAGGAAGGACTCACTTATTCTGAGTTCATCAATAAGCTTCAGAAAAAAGGCATTGAGCTCGACCGCAAGGTACTGGCAGACCTGGCCATGAACAATCCTGAAACGTTCAAAAACCTGGTGGTGCAGGTAAAGTAAGTCCCCCGCCACGTATTGGGTTAATCTGCGCCGGGAATGTGCAAAGGGATATCCGCGAAATTTCGTTAAGTAACCGGTTGTGAATAACGGCAACCGGTTTTTTTATTTGACATATTTGCCAATCCTATACTTTTGCTCCCAAATTATTTACTAACTCAAAAAACCCCTAAAGGGGCCCGGGGTTTATGAACAATACTTACCTCGACCTCGTGAAGCAAACGTTCAACTTCCCGCAGGATGGCCTGGAAGTAGAAGAAGGTAATCTCATTTTTAACAGCCTTGACCTGAAGGCGCTGATTGCCAAATACGGCACGCCCATGAAAATAACTTATCTGCCCAAGATAGGTATGCAGATAAAAAAGGCCAAGCAGTTGTTTGCCGCTGCAATAAAAAAACACAAGTATGAGGGCAAATACCACTATTGCTACTGCACCAAAAGCTCCCACTTCAGCTTTGTGCTGGAAGAAGCCCTGAAACACGATATTCATATCGAAACTTCGTATGCCTACGATATTGAAATCATAAAGAAACTGTACGAGAAAAAGAAAATCACAAAAGACATTCATATTATCTGCAACGGCTATAAACAAAAAGGATACACCCGCAGAATTGCCAGCCTGCTCAATTCAGGATTTACTAATGTCATACCCATACTGGATAATAAAGAAGAACTGAGGGAATATGCCAAGGGTGTCAGGGGGCCATTCAAGCTTGGCATAAGGGTGGCAGCGGAAGAAGAACCTACCTTCCCTTTTTATACATCAAGACTCGGCATCCGGGCAAAAGACATCCTGGAATTTTATGTTGACCGCATTGAAGGATATGAAAGCAAATTCCAGCTCAAAATGCTCCATATCTTTTTAAATAAAGGCATCAAAGACGATATCTATTACTGGAGCGAACTGAACAAGATTATCAACCTGTATTGCCAGCTGAAAAAGATTTGTCCCGAGCTGGACTCCATCAACATCGGCGGCGGTTTTCCCATCAAGCACTCTCTCGGGTTTGAATATAATTATGAGTTTATGATTAACGAGATTGTCCGCAATATCAAAGCCGCCTGCAAAAAAGCAAGAGTGCCTATGCCGAATATTTTTACTGAGTTCGGCAGCTACACGGTTGGCGAGAGTATGGCGCACATCTTCAGCGTGATTGGCGAAAAAGTGCAAAACGACCGCGAACGCTGGTACATGATTGACTCATCCTTTATCACAACCCTGCCTGATACCTGGGGCATCGGCGAAAAATTCCTGATGCTGCCCATCAACAAGTGGGACCAGGAATACCAGCGGGTGGTGCTGGGCGGCATAACCTGCGACAGCCACGATTATTACGATTCCGAAGAACACATCAATGAAGTTTTTCTGCCGAAAATAAATAATGGGGAGCCGCTTTATGTCGGCTTTTTCCATACCGGCGCCTACCAGGACCAGATCAGCGGCTACGGCGGCATCAAGCACTGCCTTATTCCTTCGCCCAAGCATGTAATAGTGGGATATGATAAAAACGGGAAACTGACCGACTGGCTTTATGCCAAACAACAAACGGCCCAAAGCATGCTGAAGATTCTTGGCTACATGAAATAAAGAGGCCCTTTCTTCCAAACACATGCTTACTGAGTTTCAAGGGCACGCCTGTTTCATGCAATACAAGGTTCGGTAAAGAAAAGGCCTGGTATTTTTAAAAGAACTTATTGTCTTACTCTTTTTGTTCGCATGGCACCTGTTGCTTGCAGTTCTTTCGGTTTTTTGTTTTCAATTATTGCCTCATTTATCGCTGTTGTATCTTTTTCATACGGGTTGAATGCAGTAATTGTATCCCTGCTATTTGATGCAACCATACTGTCTGTTTCCATAAAGCGGCGGGCAGTTTTATCTATCTTTTTTACCGGCGATGACCTGAATACCCTGCCGGCATATTCTTTTCCTACCTCGCAGCTGGCTGCCGTTGCCAGCAGCAACAGAAGAATTATTGCCTGGACTAAACCGGTTGCTTTCATGACTACAGATTTTCCGGGAAGGAGTTAGTTGTTTCTCACACGGATGCGTGGTAACAAATCAGTTCACTATTATTGCCTGTTTTCGTTTTTAAAACGGTTGTGCGTTCTGCCTTTGTTTTTCCAGTCGTTGTACTCATCATCGTCGTAGTGTATGTTTTTAAAATAAGCTTCATCAAGATAAAAGCGGTCGTCATATCCTTTCCAGTAAATAAATCCGTCGGCATTCCGGTAGTAAAGCTTTCCGTTCCGGTAACGGCTTATGATAATATCCGGTGTACGTATAATAATAAGCGGATAATGCCGGTACGTATTGCTGAATTTTTTTCTTTGTCCCGGCGCATATGGTTTGGCCGATTTGCCTCCATAAATTTTTTTGGCTTGTCCAGGTGGTAAATCATGCGGGTTGGGGTCGTTTGTAACAATAACCACCGGCCTGTCATCCGGGTATCGATCAGGATAACGCGGATACCGGCCTGCTGGATACTCCCTTGAACTGCGGCAACCTGCTGCCAGGCTGATGATGGAAATAAGAATGACCGTTTGTAGAATTCTGCTTTGTTTCATAGCTGGGTATTATATTTTTATAATTCCAATTCATTTGCCAGAAAATAGTAAAGCATATTACCATGAAACAAATTTTGATAACCTTAACAGCAGCACTGTTTTTTTCACCGCTTGTTGAAGCTCAATCAGCAGAAGATTCTGTGAAAGAAGTTATCAACCAGCTTTTTGAAGCTATGAAGAAAGCAGATGCCAACCGGCTGAAAGAAACATTTGCCGACAGCGCCCTGCTGCAAACCATCCGGCGCAAACCCGATGGAACTTTTTTTGTGCAGCGTGATAATGTGAGTGAATTTGCACAGCAGATAGGGCAGGCAAAAAAAGATTCGCTTGATGAGCAGATAAAATTTGAAACGATTAAAATTGACGGCCCGCTCGCCTCGGTTTGGACACCTTATAAATTTTATTATGCCGGCAAATTTTCCCACTGCGGTGTCAATTCATTTCAACTGGTAAGAATAAATGGCCGATGGAAAATCCAGTATCTTATTGATACAAGAAGAAGGGTGAACTGCGAATAAAAAAACCCCGCCGTGGACACGGCAGGGTGTAAACCAAAACCAACTGCTTATGAGAAATTCTTATTTATGAGTAAGAGCTGCTTAATTAACTGTAATCTCTTTTGATGCTTCTTTGACATCCGTTTTCTTCGGAAGGTTTAATGTAAGCACTCCATTGACGTAAGAGGCTTCTATATTGGTTGCATCCACCTTTTCGTCAATTGTGAAAGAACGTTTAAAACCCCGGTAGCTGTATTCCCTGCGGATTTGCCTGGATGATTCTTTTTTTTCTTCTGTTTTCTTTTCTGCCACAATGGTTAGCACATTGTCTTCCAAAGTTACTTTAAAGTCTTTTTTCTCCATGCCCGGGGCCACTACTTCCACCTGGTAGGCCGAATCTGTTTCCCTGATATTTACAGGCACATAGCCATGTTTTGTCAGGGAATTGTAACCCTCGCTGAACAATACGGGGAATCCGTTAAAAAACTCATTTGCCATATTGTTCAATGATCTTTCAAACATCCTGTTATTAAATTTTACGTGAGTCATAATAATATGGTTTTATTATTATTAAAATTTTTGTTTGTATTAACTTGTTTTCAAATCATATGCCAACACAAAAGCAGGGCATTTTTTCTGCCTCTTTGTTCGAAAAGTTGTAAGTGAAAGACATTATTTCCGAATTCAGAAAATTTTTCTGCCAGAATATCCAGCTTCATTCAACTGAAGCCGGTGGCTGAATGTTTTTATCTAAATTTGGGCCCTAAAAATTCTTAACATATGTATCCGGAAGAGATTGTAATTCCAATGAAAGAAGAACTGACTGAGCACGGATTTACCGAGCTGCTCACGTCTGAAGAAGTAGAAAGCCAGCTTACGAAAAAAGGCACTACGCTGGTGATGATCAACTCTGTTTGTGGCTGCTCTGCCGGCACTGCACGCCCGGGAGTGATACTGGCCGTATTGAACAGCCAGAAGAAGCCCGATCATCTTACCACCAGCTTTGCCGGTTTTGATATTGAAGCGGTAAAAAAACTTCGGGAACATCTGTTGCCTTACCCCCCCTCTTCACCTTCTATTGCCTTATTTAAGGATGGCAGCCTTGTTCATTTTATAGAACGTCACCAGATTGAAGGCCGCCCGGCACAAGTGATTGCCAATAATCTTATCAATGCATTTGAGCAATACTGCAACTGATTGTTTACAGAATAAAAGTTGAATACGCTGTGGGTTCTATTAGTTTACAGCATTTGAATTACTAATAACCCACAGTTTTCTTTTTGTATATTCGCCGGCAATACTTAAACTAACCAATCCTTAGCTGATGTATCCCAACCTGTATTATGCCCTTCGTGATCTTTTTGGTGTGGAATGGCCGGCCCTCAGATTTATCAACTCATTCGGATTTTTTGTTGCCATCTCTTTTATACTTGCTGCAGTTACGCTATCCGCCGAATTAAAAAGAAAAAGCAAACAAGGCTTCCTTCATCCCACAGAAATTCAGGTAATGGTAGGCAAACCGGCAAGCTTTACTGATTTACTGCTGAATTTTTTGCTGGGTTTTGTTCTTGGTTACAAAATCTTAGCCTTGTTTATTATGGACAAATCGGTGACGGATGATCCGCAAGCTTTTATTTTCTCCGACAGGGGCAGCTGGCCCGCGGGCCTATTGCTTGGGTTGCTTTTTGCAGGCCTGAAATGGTGGGAAAAAAAGAAACAGGTGCTTGAAAAACCTGAGCTGCGCAAAATAAGAATCTGGCCGCAGGACAGGGTGGGGGAGTTCACAATTATTGCCCTTGTTTTTGGACTGCTTGGCGCCAAGATTTTTGACACGTTCGAAAACTGGGATGATTTTATTAAAGACCCATCCAGTTTCTTTTCTGCCCGTGGATTAACTTTTTATGGAGGATTAATCTGTGCTGCTCTTGCCATCTGGTGGTATGCCAAAAGACATAAGGTTGGCTTCTGGCATCTGAACGACGCCGCTGCTCCCGGCCTTATGCTGGCTTATTCCGTTGGCCGCATTGGCTGCCAGGTAGCAGGCGATGGCGATTGGGGCATTGTGAATAATAAGCCCAAACCCTTCGGCTGGCTGCCGGACTGGATGTGGGCATATAAATATCCGCACAATGTGAACGAAGTAGACACTAAAATACCCGGCTGCCTGGAACCAAAGTACTGTTACGAATTGCAAAATGCTGTTTTTCCCACACCCTTTTATGAAACTATTATATGCTTTATCCTTTTCCTGGTACTTTGGAGTCTGCGAAAAAAACTAAAAGTGCCCGGTACCCTGTTTGCCATTTACCTGGTGCTAAATGGGCTGGAGAGGTTTTTTATTGAAAAAATCAGGGTGAATGTGAAAATGTCGGTTTTTGGATGGGAGTTTACGCAGGCAGAATTGGTTTCGGCATTGCTTGTAATTTCTGGCCTGCTGATCTGGTATTTTTTACGTAAGAAAAAAGCTGTTGTTCGTTAATGATTTACCCAGGCAATATTGATGCCGGATAATAAATGCTTAATAGAAATGTCAGCAGCATGACAGAACCCGCTTCTGGCAGGCGCTTTCAGCTGATTTGATTTTCCGCAAACGGTTGCAGTATTTTTTTGACCAAACATTTTTTCCACAAACACTATGAGAAACGGCCTTTCTGATGTACCTTTGCATTCACACATGGACGGTAGTAATTAACTTACCCTTTGCAACTTTCCTTGAACAAACCAACTCTTAATCCCGTTATTTAACTTGTAATAATTATAATTATGAGGCAGCTTAAAATTGCCACCCAGATTACGAACAGAGACAGTCAGGCAGTAGAGAAATATCTCCAGGAGATATCGAAAATCCCTATGATTACCCCGGAAGAAGAAACGACACTGGCCCAGCGTATTAAAATGGCTCATCGTAACCCGGTAGATGCACAAAGAGCACTCGACAAATTAGTGCAGGCCAACCTGCGTTTTGTGGTATCTGTTGCCAAGCAGTACCAGCACCAGGGCCTTTCCCTTAGCGACCTGATCAACGAGGGCAATCTAGGTTTGATAAAAGCCGCCCAGCGTTTCGACGAAACCAAGGGTTTTAAATTCATTTCGTACGCTGTGTGGTGGATTCGCCAGTCCATCCTCCAGGCATTGGCAGAGCAGGGCAGACTGGTCCGCCTTCCTCAAAATAAAATTGGTACATATAATAAGGCTAACAAAGCTTATATGGCCTTTGAACAGGAGCATGAAAGAGAGCCCAGCACCGAAGAGCTTGCTGAAATTCTGGAAATGAGTGAAACGGAAATCAACAACATTTTCCAAAGCAACACCCGCCACACCAGCCTGGATGCACCTGTGCATGAAGCTGAAGATGTAGCTATGGGCGACTTGCTTGAAGGCGGTGATGATACCGATGATGATGTGATGAAGGATTCGCTGCGCAACGAAATACGCCGCATTTTGAAATCGCTTTCACCCCGCGAGGCAGAAATTGTAAATGCTTACTTCGGACTCGACGGTGAAAATGGCGTCACCATAGAACAGATCGGGCAGAAATATGACCTGACCAAAGAACGAATCCGCCAGATTAAGGAAAGAGCCATTAAGCGTTTGCAAAAAGCGAGATATAGTAATGCATTAAAAGCCTACTTGGGTTAAAAAAGGAATTGATGGGTTAATAAGTACAGTCCTGGTTTTAATGCCGGGACTGTTTTTTTAATATTAGTCACATTCATTCATTAGCAGGCAGCTTACCTTTGGCGGGCTTTATGAAACAATTGTTTTTTTTACCTGTTGTCAGCCTGTTTCTTTTTTCCTGCGAAAAGGCAGTAACGTTTAACCTGGACGAACCGGCTCCAAAACTTGTAGTAGAAGCCACTATCGAAACCAACCTGCCGCCCTTAGTGGTACTTACCAAAAGCCAGAACTATTTTTCTAAAATCACACCGGATATACTTGCCGCGGGCTTTATCAGGAATGCAGAAGTGTATGTTTCAAACGGAGCACTTACCCACAAGCTGAAAGAATACGCTCAACCTCTCCCCGGGGGCTACACATTTTATTTTTATTCGATTGACTCATCCAACCTGTCAACGGCATTTGTCGGCCAGCTGAATACACAGTATGCATTGAGGATAACAGCAAATGGTCAGGAATATACAGCCACCACCAGGATCCCTGCCATTACCCGCCGCATTGATACGCTTTTCTGGAGGCAGGTGCCGGGAAATGACAGCAATAAAGTGGCCCTGATGGTAAGAGCTACCGACCAACCGGGCTATGGCGATTATATCCGTTATTTTACCAAAAGAAACAGTGAACCGTTTTTGCCTTCATTAAACTCTGTGTACGACGACCACATAATTGATGGCACTACGTACGAGGTGGAAGTGGAACGGGGGGTTGACCGTTCGCAGAACCTGCCTGATGACCATACTTTTTTCAATAAAGGAGATACGGTTACCCTGAAAGTGTGCCAGATTGATAAAGCGACCTATGATTTTTGGCGTACCATGGAGTACAGCTATGCCAGTATCGGCAATCCCTTTTCATCACCCACTAAAGTGCTGAGCAATATCAGCAATGGTGCATTAGGTTATTTTGGCGGCTATGCGCCCATATTCCGCACTATCATTATTCCCCGGTAGATTTTACAGGCATTAGTAACAGCGTCGCCAGCCCGACCTATTTATAATTTATTTACAGTTATTTTTGCAGCTAATACTGAATCCCTCTCCAATGGAGAGGGTGTTTTGTAAACAAAGTAAGAATGGATAAGAACATAAACGAGAAAATTACCTGTTTGATTATCGGCTCAGGCCCCGCAGGATACACAGCGGCTATTTATGCGGCAAGAGCCAATCTGAAGCCCGTGCTTTACCAGGGCATTCAACCGGGCGGGCAATTAACAATAACAACTGAAGTTGAAAACTACCCCGGTTATCCCGAAGGCGTGCAAGGGCCGGAGATGATGGTACATTTTGAAAAGCAGTCACACCGTATGGGCGCCGATATCCGCTACGGTATTGCCACCAAAGTTGATTTTTCATCGCAACCTTATAAAGTTGAGATTGATGAGGAGAAATGGATTGAGGCCGATGCTGTCATCATTGCCACCGGCGCTTCGGCCAAATGGCTGGGACTGGAAAGTGAACAACGGTTGAATGGCTTCGGCGTTAGCGCCTGTGCCGTTTGTGATGGGTTTTTCTTTCGCGGAAAAGAAGTGGCCGTGGTGGGAGCCGGTGATACAGCTGCCGAGGAAGCGCTTTACCTGAGCAAGCTTTGCACTACCGTGCACTTGCTGGTACGCCGCGATGTGATGCGTGCCAGCAAAGTGATGCAGGAAAGAGTGATGAAATCTCCCAACATCAAAGTGTACTGGAATACCGAGACGGATGAAGTGCTGGGTGAAAAAACAGTAGAAGCCGTGCGGATTAAAAACAAAAAAACAGGCGAAGCACAAACCATTCCCATCAGTGGATTTTTTGTGGCTATCGGCCACCAGCCTAATTCAGAAATCTTCAAAGGCTGGATTGATATGGATGAAGCCGGTTATATCAAAACAATTCCTGGCACGTCAAAAACAAATCTTGAAGGTGTGTTTGCCTGCGGCGACGTGCAGGATAAAGTGTACCGCCAGGCAGTAACGGCAGCGGGCAGCGGCTGTGTGGCGGCGCTGGACGCTGAAAGGTGGCTTGGAGCGAAGGGATTGCATTAAGACACATGGTTAAATGGTTGAATTGTTAAATTGCCTGCATGCCTATGAAATTGCATATTGTTCTTTTGTAAAACCAGCGGCCGGGCCGCTTTGGAATCCTGAATCCTCACATATGGGAGAAATTACAATTGAATTAAAAGACCTGCAGTTTTATTCTTTTCATGGCTTGTATGAAGAAGAGAAACTGGCGGGTGGTGAATTTGTGGTTAACCTTTCAGTAAAATTATATGAAAACAACACAATAACTTCTATTGAGCAAACCGTAAACTATGCGGCGCTGTATTCTCTTGTTAAAGAAGAAATGAGCCAGCCGCGGGAACTGCTGGAAACACTGGCACAATCCATAGCAGCAAAAATTCATAACGCTTATTCATCCGTCAAGGAAATTGATATCTGCATTGAAAAGAAAAATCCCCCGATTACCGGCTTCACAGGGAGTGTGGCTGTACGGTGGAAAAGGGAATATTAACTGTTATATCCATGACTTTCAGTGTCAGGATTGCAAACCTGAATGGTATTGTATTCGGGGTTGTAAACCCACACGGTGTGATCCACTTTAATTTTTGACTATGTTTCGAAAATTTATTTTTATTATGGATTGATTTTATTAATAGTAGCAATTACTGACCTTGTTTTGTGGATAGTGATTGCAAATCCTGAAGAAAAAAGTTTCGATGATGCAGTAGCTGAGTATATAGGGTTGTATCCCCAAATAATTGCCGATCCAATAAAATTAACACTGCTTAATATGATATTTTTATCCATTGCAATTGGGTGCTTTATTTTTTCAATGGCAAAAACAAAAAGTTCAGGTATGAGAAAACTTTGCTATGTACTGATTGTAATCAGTGGCGTATTTATTCTTTGGAATTTGTTTTCTTTAATGTAATATTTCTACTTTCTCATCCCCGGCATGGCTTTGCCGCCAAACATTCCCGCTTTATTCATTCCCTTCATCATGCTGCGCATTTGTTCAAACTGCTTCATGAAGGCGTTCACTTCGCTGATGTCTTTACCGGCGCCTTTGGCTATTCTTTTTTTGCGGCTCATGTCAATCAGGTCGGGGTCGGCTCGCTCTTCCGGCGTCATGGAGTTGATCATGGCTTCAATGCCTTTGAAAGAGTCGTTGCTTATGTCGAGGTCTTTTACCTGTTTACCCACACCGGGAATCATGCCCAGCAGGTCTTTCATGTTGCCCATCTTCTTTATTTGTTCCAGCTGCATTTTGAAATCGGCAAAATCAAATTTGTTTTTGCGGATTTTGCTCTCCAGCTTTTTTGCCTGCTCTTCATCAAACTGCTCCTGTGCTTTTTCCACCAGGGTAGTGATGTCGCCCATGCCAAGGATGCGCTGTGCCATCCGCTCGGGGTAAAACACATCGAGGGTATCCATCTTTTCACCATTGCTGGTAAACTTGATGGGTTTGTTCACCGTGTATTTAATGGAAAGAGCGGCGCCGCCCCTTGTGTCGCCATCCAGTTTGGTGAGTACAACACCCGTAAAATCGAGCCGGTCGTTAAATGCTTTTGCCGTGTTCACTGCGTCTTGGCCGGTCATGCTGTCTACCACAAACAGAATTTCCTGCGGGTTCACTGCATTGCGGATGTTCGATACTTCGGTCATCATGGCTTCATCAATCGCTAACCGGCCGGCCGTATCGATGATGACCACGTTTTTGTTTTTGCTGCGGGCTTCTTTAACTGCACTCTGAGCTATCGCTACTGCGTCTTTGGTTTCCTCTTCAATATGCACGGGCACATCTATTTGCTCGCCCAGCACCCTCAACTGCTCCATAGCGGCAGGGCGATAAATATCAGCAGCCACCAGCATGGGCGAAAAGCCTTTTTTAGTTTTCAGGTAGCTGGCAAGCTTTGCACTGAATGTCGTTTTACCCGAACCCTGCAAACCGGCAATCAGAATTACGGCGGGGTTTCCTTTTGCATTAAAGGTGGCTTCCTGCCCGCCCATCAGTTCGGCCAGCTCATCTTTTACAATCTTCACCATCAACTGGCCCGGGCTGATGGCATTGATTACTTTTTCGCCAATGGCTTTTTCTTTTACCCGGTCGGTAAATTCCTTGGCTATTTTATAGTTCACATCGGCATCCACCAGGGCCCGGCGTATGTCTTTGAGCGTGGAAGCAATATTGAGTTCGGTAATACGGGCCTGGCCTTTTAAATTCTTAAAGGCCGATTCTAATTTTTCCTGTAGCGGGTTGAACATAAATTAAAACTGTTTCAGTCGGCACAAAACAAAAAGTGAACTTAACGAGGTTCACTTTTTAAAGAGTTGCAAAGATAAGAATTCAGGGAGTGTAGAGTTTATCTTATGGTCTTCTGTTTTTGTCTTTTTTTCAGGCGCCGAGATAAGTGCGGAGAAGCTGGCATCTTGTATTCGTCTTCAACTTGGTTATGGCCTTGTCTTTAATCTGTCTCACTCTTTCCCGTGTCAGGCTGAATTTTTCGCCGATGTCTTCAAGACTCATGGGGTGATCAACACCGATGCCGAAGAAAAAACATATTACTTCTTTTTGTCTTTCGGTCAGTGTAGTCAGGCTTCTTTCAATTTCGGTTTTCAACGATTCTTTGTATATCAACTCGGCGTCGGTTTTTTCTGCATTGGGATTTTCCAGCACATCCAACAGGGTGTTTTCTTCACCTTCAGCAAGCGGTGTATCCATGCTTACGTGTCTTGCCGAAATACCCATGGAAGCATTTATTTCTTCAATGTCCAAATCCAGCGCTTCAGCCAGTTCTTCGGCCGATGGCTCCCGTTCATACTCCTGCTCCAGCTGCGAGTAAGTTTTCTGTATGCGGTTGGTAAGGCCCACTTTGTTCAGTGGCAGCCTTACAATCCGGGCCTGCTCTGCCAGTGCCTGCAGAATACTCTGGCGAATCCACCACACGGCGTAAGAAATAAATTTGAAACCACGGGTTTCATCAAAACGCTGGGCGGCTTTTATCAATCCCAGGTTTCCTTCATTAATCAGGTCTGGCAGCGAAAGCCCCTGGTTCTGGTACTGTTTTGCCACAGACACCACAAAGCGAAGGTTGGCTTTGGTAAGTCGGTCCAAAGCTTTCTGGTCGCCTTGCTTTATCTGGCGTGCCAGCTTTACTTCTTCTTCGGGGGAAATGAGTTCTACCTTGCCGATTTCCTGCAGGTACTTCTCCAGACTTTGCGATTCACGATTCGTAATCGACTTCGTGATCTTGAGTTGCCTCATGCTCATAGGTTGGGTTGTATTTAGGTTTTTTTAAGGGTAAAAGAATATTGGTATAGTTTGGTTTTTATTACCCAAAAAATCCCCACGGTTTTCCAGATATCGTCAGAACGTATTGAACGTCAAAGCAAATTACTTAAAATAGCAATACGTCCAAAAAATTATTTCGCAACCCATTTAACGCAGCCCTACGGAGTTTATTTTCCGGGGGCTTAAATAAACGGCATTTCGTGGAAAAATAATGGAGAAAATACTTTGCGGCACAGATTAATTTTTTATTATTGCACGGGTCGCTACAGACAAGAAAAACCAGCATGGCGCAGAAACAATTATATACTTTGGAGTTTCCCGTGAGATGTTCGCCTGCGATTCTTTACGAGTTCCTGGCTACACCTGCCGGATTACAGGAGTGGTTTGCTGATAGAGTGGATGAGCGGGATAATATTTTCAGTTTTACCTGGAACGGTTCAGCCGAAAAAGCCGAAGTACTGGAATGTGAACAAGATAAATTCATCCGTTTTCACTGGTTGCATGCTCCGAAAGAAGAATTTTTTGAATTGCGTATTGAAAAATCAGAAGTAACCAACCAGACAATTCTTGTAATAAAGGATTTTGCGGAGAAAAAAGATATCAAGGATCAAAGCATGCTTTGGGATTACCAGGTAAAAGAACTCTTTCACCGCCTGGGTAATTAAGTGCATACCTTCAGCAGCAGTTCATAACTCCTGCACAGTTTATCTTCCATCGCAGCAGGCGATTCAAAGGGAAATTTTATTGCCAGTTTCAAAAAAGGATTTTTTGTAATTGCTTTTTCCAGCTCTTTTTTATTATAGCCGGTGATAGATTGATAATTATCCGCAGCCACATCGTGTTCCCACTCATGTCCGCCGGTGCTGATGAAGAAATGATTTTTACCCAGTGCAATTTTGTGTTCAATAATTTTTATCTGAAATTTTTTTTTATACCTGCCCGACAGGTGCATCGTGGTGCTGAAAAATTTTCCCCACCAGAACAGGGTGCGGATGGCAAAAATATCATGTTGCACAAAATGACGCGGATAATCAAGCACCAGCCATGGCAGGCCTTTGTAGTTTTCGCCTCTTGAAATTTTCGGCGATGTGAGCAGCACTTCTTGTGGCAGTTTTGCAGCGTATCTTTTTATGATTTCCTGTTGCTCCACCTGCAGTTCTTCCAGGAAGGTTTTCATCTTTTGCAGGATGGCATTCTTTGTTAAAATAAAATCTGTGCTGCTCACCAGTTCCAGTTCACCGGGCAAAAGCTGTATTTTTGTTAGCTGCTTCATCAGTCTCAAAGGGATTTCATTTGACAAAAATAACAACCGGCCTTTAGCCCTGTCTATTATGTTTAAAAAACTTGATAAGCTGGTAATAAAAGCCTTTATCGGTCCTTTTATTGCCATTTTTTTTCTTACACTGCTTGTGTTGGTGCTGCAGTTTTTCTGGCTCTGGATTGATGATTTTGTCGGCAAAGGTCTTTCTGCCAATATTATTTTTGAATTTGTATGGTACCAGAGCGCTGTACTGGTGCCGCTGGCATTACCGCTGGCAGTACTTCTTTCTTCACTCATGACCTTTGGCAACCTGGGCGAAAGCATGGAACTGGTAGCTGTAAAATCATCGGGTATTTCGCTGCTCAGGTTTATGCGGCCTTTATTTATTGTAAGCCTGCTTATCTGCGGTGTGGCCTTTTTGTTTTCCAATAACATCATCCCGGTGGCTGTATTAAAGTCGCAGACATTGCTGGCCGATATTGTGTGGTCAAAACCGGCATTCGATATCAAAGAAGGTGTTTTTTATGATAAGCTGGAAGGTTTTTCGATAAAGATCGGGAAGAAAGAAGCCGACAGCATTGTTTATGATGTCATCATTTATGAAAAAGGAGCCAGCAACCTGCAGGATAATTTTATTATTGCCCAAAGCGGCATTATGCGAACTACCGGCAACAAACGGTTTCTTGAATTTAACCTGAAAGACGGCTGGCGCTACCAGGAGCGGGGCGACCGCCTGAGCCGTAATTCGGAATTTATCCGAATCGGTTTCAAAGAATACAATAAACAGTTTGACCTGAGTTCGCTGGGTTTGCGCCAGCGCACATCCGATACGGTAAACCGGGCCAACCACCGCATGCAGAGCATACGCCAGCTGCGCAAAGCCATTGATTCGCTGGAGAATGATGCACATCAATACACGGAAAAAGTAAAACGGGATGTTTTTTCGGTTTTCAAATTTTCGCATTACATGGACAGCAGCTATGCTGCACCCCGGATCTCTGCTATGTCTGCCGTAAAAAGATTTGATGAACTGATTCCAGACAGTGCAAGGCTGGCAGTAAATCAAAAGGCGGCTTCGCTTATCGGCTCCATTACACTGAATGCAGAAATTGCCAAAGCGGAATACACTTCAAAACAACGCAACCTCCGGCTGCACAAAATAGAATGGCATAAAAAAATCACTCTTTCGGCGGCTTGTCTTGTTTTGTTTCTCATCGGTGCCCCGCTGGGATCCATCATCCGCAAGGGAGGCATCGGTACACCGCTGGTTGTGGCTGTATTCCTGTTCATGTTTTTTTTCTTTTTTAATACAGCAGGCGAAAAATATGTAAAGGAAAATGTAATGACCGCCTTTGGCGGCATGTGGATGGCCACGCTTGTGTTACTTCCCGCCGGCGCATTTCTGACGTATAAAGCCATGCATGATTCCAACCTGATGAGCCGCGAGTTTTATTTCAGGCTATGGAGAAAAATCAGGATGCTGCTGAACAGAAAGGAATAATATTGCATACCCATAAACGGCTGATGATTTCTTGAAAACACACTCACAAAGCCTGAAGATGCAAAAATGGGTGGCGGCGGTTTCAGTGCTGCTGCTGGCAGCTAAATTTTTTGCTTATTTTCTCACCCATTCAGTGGCCATACTTACCGATGCGCTGGAAAGCATCGTGAATGTAGCTGCCGGTTTTATCGGGTTGTACAGTTTGTATGTGGCTGCATTGCCCCGCGATAAAAATCATCCCTACGGTCATGGTAAGGCCGAATTTATTTCCGCCGCCATCGAGGGCACCTTGATTCTTTCTGCCGGGGCTATCATTATTTATAAAGCAGTGCAACATTTAATATTCCCGGTTGAAATTAAAAAAATTGATGAAGGAATTTTGCTGGTGGCAGCCACTGCTGGCGTCAACTTCATTATGGGTTTGATTACCGTACAAAAAGGAAAGAGAAATAATTCGCTTGCTCTGGTTGCCAGCGGAAGGCACCTGCAATCCGATAGCTATTCCACGCTGGGCATTATTGTCGGGCTCGTATTGATTCTGGTTACAGGAAAAAATTGGATTGACAGTGCTGTGGCCATCCTGTTCGGGGGCCTTATTATTTATACCGGTTATAAAATCGTACGCAAATCCATTGCAGGCATTATGGACGAAGCCGACATTGAGCTGCTGCAAAAGATGGTAGAGCTGCTGAACAGCAACCGCCGTGAAAACTGGGTAGACCTGCACAACCTTCGTGTGATAAAATATGGCCCGGTGCTGCATCTCGATTGTCACCTGACCGTGCCCTGGTACCTGAATGTGCATGAAATGCACCAGGAAGTGGAGGCATTGAGCAGCCTGGTAAAAAAAGAATTTGGCGAGTCCATGGAGCTGTTTGTGCATTCCGACGGCTGCCAGTCTTTTTCCTGCCGCATTTGCAGCAAACAAAACTGTAAAGAACGAAAGCATAATTTTGAAAAACAGGTTAACTGGACAATTGATAATATCTTGCAGAATCAAAAGCATCATTTATGACGATAACGAAAACCGTGTGGCAAAAGGATCATGAGTTTGTCAGCCACCTGGATCACAACACTATTAAAATTGACGGCAGCCGCAAGCATGGCTTTGGCGCCAAGCCGCTGCTGCTGGCCGGCCTGGCTGCCTGTTCGGGCATTGATGTAGTGGATATTCTGAAAAAAATGCGGGTCAGGTTTACTGACCTGGCCATTGAAGTGAAATCGGAACAAACGGATACTTTTCCAAAAGTGTATAAGGATATCTATGTTTTGTACCAGGTGAAAACAAAAAAGGAAAATGAAGAAAAAGTGAAAAAAGCCATTGATCTTTCACTGGAAAAATATTGCGGTGTGGCAGCCATGTTGCGAAAAAATTCAAAGATTCATTATCAACTTGAAATTATTTAGGTTTCATGCTTTCCAAACGGTCGCAATATGCCCTGCGGGCTTTAGGCTACCTGACTGAGAAGTACAAGTCGGGGCCGGTGCTGATTTCAGAAATTGCAAGGAAGAAAAAAATTCCGTTAAAGTTCCTGGAGAATATTCTTCTTGAACTGAAAAGCATTGATGTGCTCGAAAGCAAAAAAGGTAAAGGCGGCGGATATTTTCTGAAAAAAGATCCTAAAAATGTTCGGGTGGCCGACGTAATCCGTAAAGTAAACGGCCCGATTGCAATGCTGCCCTGCGTAAGCCTTTATTTTTACGAACGTTGCAAAGACTGCGATGAAAAACATTGTGCGCTGCACGACATTATGATTGAAGTAAGAGATGCCACTTTGAACATACTTGAGAAACGAACACTTGTAGATTTGGTGCAAAACCCCTGAAAAATTGCCTACGCAAAATCTACCGGCTTGGTAGGGCAGCGCATTTGGCCTATCTTCGCAGCCATCTGTAACTATGATAATCCGCTCTGCCATTTGAGTTAAATTTTGAAACAAAAAGAGAGAAAAATATGGGTGTTCCGGTGAGTGAATTATTGAATGAGTTAAAGGATAAAAGCATTGCAGAGCAATTGCAGTCTATCGTTAGCCGTTTTCCCGGGCAGGTGGTTTTTTCCACCAGCTTCGGATTGGAAGACCAGGCCATCACCCATTACATTGCATCCAATAAGCTGCCTGTGAAAATATTTACGCTTGACACCGGGAGACTTTTTGCAGAAACATACACAACATGGAGTCGTACGATAGAAAAATACAATATTAAAATTGAAGCTTACTATCCGGAAGCAGCAACATTGCAGGAGTTTATAACGAAAAAGGGACCGAACTGTTTTTATGAATCGGTGGATAACAGAAAGCAATGCTGCCATATAAGAAAAGTAGAGCCATTGCAAAGAGCTTTGAAGGGAAACGCAGTGTGGATTACCGGCATTCGGGCCGAGCAAAGCAACAATCGCCACGATATGCCGGTGCTGGAGTGGGATGCAGTGAATCAGATTATTAAGTTTCACCCGCTGCTCAACTGGACATGGGGCCAGGTGAAACAGTATGTAAGCCGCAATGATGTTCCCTGCAATCCTTTGCATGATAAAGGATTTGTAAGCATCGGCTGTGCTCCCTGCACAAGAGCCATTAAGCCCGGCGAAGATTTCCGTGCCGGAAGATGGTGGTGGGAAGACAATACTAAAAAAGAATGTGGCCTTCATATTCATGAACAAACTGTAACGGCACAAGAAGAGGAAAAGTAGAAAATGATTGGCCAGGCAAAAAAGTAAAGGGATAACACCCTTAATTTTTATAAACATAATCCTACCAAATTAGTAGACTAATAAAGGAAGCACATGAATCAATATCATCTCAATTACCTGGAACAACTGGAAGCGGAAAGCATTCACATCTTCCGCGAAGTGGCGGCGCAGTTTGAAAAACCGGCCCTGCTGTTCAGCGGCGGAAAAGATTCCATCACGCTGGTGCACCTGGCAAAAAAGGCATTTGCTCCCGGTAAAATTCCTTTTCCGCTGGTGCATATTGATACCGGGCATAATTTTCCTGAAGCGCTGGACTTTCGCGACGAGCTGGCAAAGCAGGTAAATGCAACCTTGATTGTGCGAAAGGTGGAAGATACAATCAAACAAAAAAATCTTACAGAGCCTAAAGGAAAATTTGCCAGCCGCAACTGGCTGCAAACCTATACGCTGCTCGACACGATTGAAGAATTTAAATTCGATGCATGCATCGGTGGCGGCCGCAGGGATGAAGAAAAAGCAAGAGCCAAGGAAAGAATTTTTTCCGTGCGGGATGAATTTGGACAGTGGAATCCCAAACTACAGCGGCCTGAACTGTGGAATATCTACAACGGCCGGATTCATAAAGGTGAAAATGTAAGGGTGTTTCCCATCAGCAACTGGACGGAGCTGGACATCTGGAATTATGTAAGGAAAGAAAACGTTGCACTACCCTCCATCTATTTTGCCCATGAGCGGCAAGTGATAGAACATGAAGGGCAACTGGTGGCTGTGTCAGAATTTATCAGGCTTGACCCGGGCGATGTGATAATGAAAAAGAAAGTACGCTACCGCACCGTAGGCGACATGACCTGCACAGCAGCCGTGGAATCAAATGCAGAAACTTTGGATGAAGTGATTAATGAAATTATCTCGACCAGGATAAGCGAACGTGGCGAAACGAGAATTGACGACAAGGTGACCGAAGCCGCCATGGAAGACAGGAAGAAGAACGGGTATTTTTAAAAGTCCCAACCTCTAAAGGGGCTGTGGGAGGAATCTTTATAAAATGAAATTTTCTAATACTCAGTCAGAGATAAATTTGAAAGACTGATACAAACTAAGTTCCCCCTTTAGGGGGACAGGGGGTTTATGGACTTACTACGATTCATCACCGCAGGCAGTGTTGATGACGGCAAAAGCACACTCATCGGACGATTGCTGTACGACAGCAAGAATATTCTCATTGACCAGCTGGAAGCGCTGGAAAAATCATCGAAGAATAAAGCAAACGGCGAGATGGACCTGGCGCTGCTTACTGATGGCTTGCGTGCTGAGCGGGAACAGGGCATCACCATTGACGTGGCCTACCGCTATTTCAGCACGCCGAAACGTAAGTTTATTATTGCCGATGCACCGGGGCATGTACAATACACCCGCAATATGATTACCGGCGCCAGCAATGCCAACCTGGTAATTATTCTGATTGATGCCCGGCAGGGCGTGGTGGAGCAAACGCGGCGGCATTCCATTATCGCCTCGCTGCTGAAGATACCGCATGTGGTGGTAGCAATAAATAAGATGGACCTGGTGGATTACTCGCAGGATGTGTTTAACAACATTGTGATTGATTACACCGAAGTGGCAAAGCAGCTTGGATTGAAGGATGTGACTTATATTCCCATCAGCGCACTGGACGGAGATAATATTGTGGACAAATCGGAAAAAATAGAATGGTATAAAGGGAAACCTCTTTTGGAGTTTCTTGAAGAAGTGGAGCTTGACAGCGATATCAATTTTACCGATGCAAGGTTCCAGGTGCAGTATGTCATCCGCCCGCAAACGGATGAGCTGCACGATTACCGCGGCTATGCCGGTAAAGTAATCAGCGGGGTGTATAAAAAAGGAGACAGGGTAAAAGTATTGCCGCAGGATATAGAAACTACAATTGCTGCTGTGGAAATTGCCGGCAAAGAGGTGAATGAAGTGTTTGCCCCGCAAAGCGCCGTGATACTTCTGGCAGACGATATTGATATCAGCCGTGGCGATTCGATTGTAAAAATTGACAGCCTGCCGCAGGTAAGCAATGAACTGGAAGTGCTGCTCTGCTGGCTGGATGAAAAGCCGCTTATTTCCGGCAATAAATATTTGTTGCAACACAACAGCCGCCAGGTAAGGGTTGTGGTAAAAAATGTGGAATTCAAACTGGATGTAAACACACTGCAACGCCAGCCGGTGAACGGCGGTGTGAAGCTGAATGAAGTGGTGAAAGCGACAATTAAAACCGCTGCGCCGCTGGTGTATGACAGCTACGAAAAGCTAAGTGAAAACGGCAGTGCGGTATTGATTGATGAAACGAGTAACAGTACGGTGGCGGCGGTGCTTATTAAATAAACCCCGGCCCCTAAAGGGGTAGATGAGAGATTCATCGCATATTGATTGTTTCTTTATTTACTGAGTAGTGTTGATTTGCTTAATATGCCGAAGCAAAAATTGAATAATGAACTGAAGCCCGGCCCCATATCTCCTTTGGAGAGGAGGATGGGAGGTGAGGTCATTCTGGCCGGCGCCGGCCCCGGCGATGCGGAACTGATTACTCTCAAACTTCAAAGACGACTGGCTGAAGCCGATGTCATCATCACCGACCGGCTGGTGAATCCGGCAATAATAAATGAACATGCACGAAAAGATGCGCTGGTCATTTTTGCCGGCAAGCAGGGCTACAATGAAGCCTCGGCCACCAGAGAAAAAATAAATGCGCTGATTATTGAACATGCCCTGCAGGGGAAAAAAGTGCTGAGGCTGAAAGGCGGGGATGTGGCTTTTTTCAGCAATGTGCTGGATGAGCTGTTTACCTGCGCACAGCACCATATCCCGTTTGAAATTATTCCCGGCATTACGGCTGCATCCGGCGCTTCGGCGTATGCGGGCATACCGCTTACGGCCCGCGGCTATGCACAGGGTGTGCAGTGGCTCACCTACAACCCCAACAGTAATTACAGCGCTGAGCGATGGAAAGAACTGGCGCAAACCAGCGATACGCTGGTGTTTTATATGGCGGGTAAAAATTTGTGTGACCTCTGCACGCATCTGTTACGGCATCATAAAGCAGGCGAAACAGCGCTGGCCGTAATAGAACAGGCCACCACGCCCTACCAGCGGGTACTTGTTTCCACACTCAAAAACTACTGCGCCGATTTTGCGGCAAAAGAATTCACTTCCCCCTCCCTTGTCATCATCGGCAATGTGGTAAAGCTGCATGAGCAGTTTAACTGGTTTGAAACTGTGAAAGAAAAGGGGACTGTGTTTTTGGAGCTGGGGGAGTGAGGGACGTCACAGATTAAAGACTTAGAACTTTAGTACTCTCCTCCCCAAACTGGCTGATCACCCTCACTGCAATCTTCTTTCCTTTTTTGTAGGTAATGGGATGGGAAGTGTGTTTATACAATCTGCTCCAGGCTTCTTCATCAATTTCCACTTTCACTGTCTTTTCCAATGCCCTGCGCCATTTGTCGAATTCATCATCGCCGCCGCAGAAGAAAACCTGCTTTACGACAAAGTTGGCACCGTCGTAATTATCATCCACCATCCAGTAAGCAATGTCTTCACGATTGAAACTTTTTACTTCATCTTTTATCGGATCATAAATGTCCATCCCCGCAATTTCAACCGTGACTGAATCGCCGGATTTATGGACTTTTATATCCGGTTCGCCAATCGTCATGAAGGAAGCAGCTTTTTTATCTTTCTTCAACAAACCTTCCTGCAGCAGATCATCGGCCATGCGGACTTTGGTGACTTCAAAAGTGCCTACACTGGTGGTT
>Ga0137829_12063163_pt1 | contig 30671 bp, 29 predicted proteins | sample OV2TP2_FD_97737 | JGI IMG/M metagenome (GOLD analysis project Ga0137829, IMG submission 97737) | reverse complement strand
TCTAATGTGAGTCCAGCCAGAGCAATACTTACATATTCCAAAAATCTACGTCGTCCTAAACCCATTGTTTGATTGATTAACGTGAGGCCAAACGCTTGCAGGCAACACGTAAATTTATGATATAAGACGCTATTGAGCCAAAAAATTTACTATTAAAAAATCAACACTTTAGCATTATACATTTTGTATTGTTATTGCGTCAATACAAGTTACCAGTCAATTTTTTCTTTTTCAAATAAATCATCGAGCGGGCTTATAATGTTAACCAGTCTTTGGCGGGCTACATGCAGGTATCTTTCTGTTGTTTTAATATCGAAATGGCCAAGCAGGTCCTTTATAAACCTGATGTCAACCCCTTTTTCAAGCAAATGTGTGGCAAAACTGTGCCTTAAACTATGAATGCCGGCATCCTTGCTGATTCCCGCTTTCCGTTTTGCATTACTGAATATTTGCTGCACTGTACGAACCGGGTAGGCCCCACCTGTAAATTCTGATTCAAATAAATAAACCTTTGGCCGGGGTTTATAATTTTTAATGTATCCCCGTAATATGTCAAGCAGCACAGGGCTCAGGTTTACATAGCGGTCCTTCTTACCCTTGGCCCTTTCAATGAAAATCTGCATTCTCACGCTATCAATATCTCTTATTTTAAGATTTGCTATCTCACTTACTCGCAGCCCTGCGCTATAGGCAGTAAAAAGCATGGCCTTGTGTTTCTTGTTTTCAACTGCGTTAAAAAGTTTGCCCAGCTCTTTTTCGTTCAATAGTTTAGGCAGTATCAATTGTTTCTTCGGCCTTGGAATCTCCCAAAAAAATTTTTCCCTCCCTAATACCTGCTCATAATAAAATTTTATGGCATTAATGCGGCTGTGCAGCGTGTTTTCCGTTAACCCAAGTTGAGTATAGCAGTAAGCAAAGTAGCGTTTCAGGTGTTCCGGCTTTAGTTCGTCCGCTGGTATGGCGCCAAGTTTTTGCAGCAGTTGTGCCATTTCGTTAAGGTAGGTGCGTATGGTGGAGGGGCTGTAGGCTTTTAGTTCCAGTTGTTGTTGCATCCGGGGCAGCACATTTTTATTAATGCTCCCTATACGGGCAAAAATTTTCAGGTTGTTCTCCGGGTTCTTTATAGCCGGCAGCAAAGTTTTGCCAGCCTTAGCTGTTTGGCCGGTATGGCCCGGCGTCGGTAATTCGCCGCTTTTCTTTCTTGCTTCCAGCTTTTCTTTAAGGGGGCTTATATCGATACTGTAATGGCTTTTCAGCACGGTTACCAGTTTTTCGTATATCTTTCTTTCACAGTCAAACAGCCAGCTTCTGTGCGTACGGGTATAAATGCCGCCATTCTTTTTCATCAGCTGGTTAAAAGAAGCATCATAAGGACAGGCTACCTGTATCCAGGCCTTTCCGCGATGCTCCAGGTAGTTTAATTGAATAATGTTCATTAGGAGTTTTTTCCCGCACTTCGTGCACCTCGGTCACATGCAGTTATGTGCCGGTACATAAAAATTGCTGTTCATCAGAGTATGCTTAACCAGATAGTGGAGGGTAAACCGAAGTATGCATTTTAAAATTACAGGATTTTTTTTCCGGAAAAAAAAAGGCGTAAAAAAAATTCATTTTAATTTAATTTTCTTTGGCTGACCTGTAGAGGCAATATACCAATGGCATAGGGGCCGGTTGTTCAATCAATCTGAAGTTGTAATTTCCGAACTTATAAAACCAGCATTATGAAGAAACTATTGACAGCTATAAGTTGCTTAGCGCTTATGATTTGCGGTCAGGCCCAGTCTCTGCGCTATTACCTGCCGGAAAACGTTATATACAATCCTGCCATCCCCCAACCCAAAGACATTATTTACCATGAAGTGGGAGAGTGGCACATCACCCACGACCGGCTGCTGAACTATATGAAAGCCATTGCGGCCGTTGCCCAGGACAGAGTAAAGCTGGAAACAATGGGCTTCAGTTATGAAAGCCGTCCGCAGTTGCTGCTCATCATCACTTCACCCAAAAACCATCAGAAGCTGGAGGAAATACGGCAGCAGCATGTGTCGCTTACCGATCCGTCAAAATCGTCTTCGCTGAATCCCGACTTTGTCGGGATGCCCATCGTTGTTTGGATCGGGCATTCTATTCATGGCAATGAAGCCAGCGGCGCCAATGCCAGCCTGCTCAGCGCCTATTACCTCGCAGCGGCACAGGGCAAACAAATTGATGAACTGCTGGACAATGTTGTGATTCTTTTCGATCCTTCATTTAACCCCGACGGGCTGCAGCGCTTTTCCACCTGGGTGAACCAGCATAAAAGCAAAAACCTTGTCACCGATGCCAACAGCCGGGAGTTTAATGAAGTGTGGCCCGGCGGCCGTTTCAATCATTACTGGTTCGACCTGAACCGCGACTGGCTGCCCGCCGTGCATGTGGAAAGCCAGAACCGCCTGAAATGGTTTCATCTTTGGAAACCAAATATTCTTACCGATCACCATGAGATGGGCAGCAATGCCACTTTCTTTTTTCAGCCGGGTGTGCCATCGAGAGTGAACCCGCTGACACCGGATATTAACCAGCAGCTCACCTCCAGAATCGGGAAGTTTCATGCGGCGTTTCTCGACCGCATCGGATCGCTTTATTACACCCAAGAAGGCTACGATGATTTTTATTATGGCAAAGGCTCCACCTATCCTGATGTGCAGGGCTGCATCGGCATTTTGTTTGAGCAGGCAAGCTCAAGAGGGCATGCACAGCAAACCAATAACGGCGTGCTGCGCTTTTCCTTTACCATCAAAAACCAGTTCACTGCCACTTTATCTACACTGGAAGCGGCAAAGACCCTGAGAAAAGAATTGCTGGAATACCAGCGGGATTTTTACCGGCAGTACAGTTCCCGTGCCGCTGCCTTCCCGGTGAAGGGTTATGTGTTTGGCGATAAAAATGATAAGGCAAAAACCTTTCTGTTTGCCGAAATGCTCAGGCGGCACCAGGTGGAAATTAATTATTTGCCCGGCAACTGGACCGACAAAGACCCGATAGCTATCGGGTTTGAAAACGAATCGGCTTTCATGGTTTCGCTCAACCAGCCGCAGCATAGTCTTATCAGGGCTATTTTTGAAAAAACACTTCACTACAAAGACAGCTTGTTTTACGACATCACAGCATGGACCATGCCGCTGGCTTTTGGCTTGCCATATAAAGAATTAACCGGCGCCATCGCTGCAGGACAAAAAGTGGAGACGCTGAATTTTCCAAAAGGTGAAGTGGTGGGACATCGGTCCTCATACGCCTATGTACTTGAATGGGATGAATACTTTGCGCCGGCTGTGGTGTATGAAATGCTTGACGCCGGCCTTTTAGTAAAAGTTGCCACCAATACATTTGAAATGAGCGTAACCGGCGGCAACAGAAAATTTGATTACGGCACTATTGTCATTCCTGTCAAACTGCAGAAAGATGATGAAGAAACGTTGGCCGTGAAATTAAATTCGCTTGCAGAAAAATACCGCCTGAAAATTTATGCTGTACCTACAGGCAATGTTGTCAGTGGCAGCGACCTGGGCAGCAACAGATTTGTGACAATAACCAAACCGGCCATTGCAATGGTCACCGGCCCTGGCGTGAATGCTACTGATGCCGGAGAAATCTGGCACCTGCTGGATCAGCGCATGAATATGCCGGCTACTCACCTGGAACCTGCGGTATTCAACCGTGCGGATTTAAACAAATACAACACGATTATTCTTGTTGGCGGCAACTATCCCGACCTGAACAAAGACAAACTGAAAACATGGGTGCAGGCCGGCGGCATCCTGATACTTACTGAAGAAGCCGTGAGCTGGGCTGCGCAAAACGGAATAACCGATGTAAAATTCCGGCGGATAAAATCGCCGGTGGACAGCGCTGCTAAACTTGCCTACACCGACCGGCAGGAGATTGACGGCGCCCAGCAGATGAACGGGGCCATCTTTGGCGCCGAAGCCGATCTTACTCATCCGCTGGCGTATGGTTACAACCAGAAAACAGTGAGCCTGTTCAAGGCAAACAAGGTGTTTATGGAAAAAAGCAAAAACCCTTACGCTACTCCGTTCTATTATGGCGACCGGCCCCTGCAAAGCGGCTGGGTGAGCAAAGAAAATTACGACGCTGTTAAAAATTCAGCTGCAGTTGTAGTAAACACGGTTGGAAACGGAAGGGTCATTAACATTGCTGACAATCCCAACTTCCGTGCTTTCTGGCTGGGCGGCAGCAAGCTTTTTCTGAATGCAATATTTTTCGGAAGAATTATTGATGCGGCAAGTGCAAGGAGCGGGGAATAGTGAGTGGTGATTTGTGAGTGGTGAGTGTGACAGCTTGTTAAACAGGGATTGTAAAGTTGAAATGCTTAATTCTTGCGGGTGATAAAGATTTATAACCCGGCCTCCCTCCAAAAAAGTCCATGTTCCTCTTTCCTTCTCCCATGGGAGAAAGTGGCCGAAGGCCGGATGAGGTGCGGGGAGGGATAAGAGGGAGAGGTCAGATAATTTTTTGTAACTTGTATTTATGTATGTACATGAACCCATAGCGGCTTACGGAAAAAAGAAATTTACTGAACAGGAGTACCTGGAATTTGAAAGGGCATCTGATGAGAAACATGAATATTATCAGGGTGAAATATTCCGCATGCAGGGACATGGCGAATTACTGGCTATGTCCGGCGCAGGCAACAGGCATAATATTATCTTCTCAAATCTGTTTGGTGAATTAATGATTAAGCTAAAGGGAAGAACTTGCCAGCCTTACGGTCCCGATATGCGGATAAACATTCCTGAAAATACTTTGTATACTTATCCAGATATCTCGGTTTTCTGTTACGAGCTGCCTCAACTGCCAGAAGATAAGGACACAGCCGTTAACCCGACAGTGCTGATTGAAATTCTTTCACCTTCAACCCGGGAGTACGACCGTGGCGGCAAATTCAAATTATACCGGGATATTCCTACATTAAAGGAATATGTGCTGGTTGATTCCGAATCGGTGAATGTGGAAATTTTCAGGCTGAACAGGAATAATCATTGGGAACTGGAGGAGTTAAAAACACCGGAGGCTTCGGTGCAATTTGAATCGCTGGTTATTGATATACCTTTAAAAGATATTTATCATCGTATCCGGTTTGCAACCGAAAATTCTTCCTGAGTATGCCGGGTTGTGTTGCCCGAAAACTTATCCCCAGCACAAAAATTACCACAAAGTGGTATTGACTTGCCCTGCCAAATACCCTTAACTTGCACCTGTTAATAATATTTACGTACGTTTAAAATTTGAGCACTATGATTAAGTTACAAGTTATCGGAAACCTCGGCAAAGATTGCGTGGTTAACACAGTCAGCGGTAAAAATGTAATTAACTTTACCGTGGCACACACGGAAAAGTACCGTGATTCGCAAGGCGTGAACCAGGAAAAAACCACCTGGGTGGACTGCGCCTACTGGACCGACAAAACCGGCATCGCACCCTATCTCACTAAGGGACGACAGGTTTTTGTGGAGGGCAGTCCCGAAGTAAGAACTTTTACCCGGCAGGATGGCAGCAGCGGAGCTTCCCTGTCGCTGCGTGTCCGCGAAGTACAATTGCTGGGTGGTAAAGGGGAAAACGGCGGCGCCACACCGGCAGCAGCCGCATCTTCTGCTTCAGCATCGGCTACACCTGCTTCAATGCCTCCGGCAAGCGAGGTGACTGAGCCGGTGGATGATCTTCCATTTTAATTCGGCAATCAAAACTGAAAACTTATTGCCTCCGCTTGCGGGGGCATTTTTATTTTTTGTCAATCGTAATGGGTCAATGGTAAAAAATCTTAAGGATCCGGGATTCCCGCTATTCACTTCTATTCCCAGGTACAATAATCATTTAGCCACTCCTGGTTGCCGTGGCCATTTTACTTGACTAATGACTCTCGACTTACGACTATATTTGCCCCATGTCCGGACAAAAATTTTCCTATAATCAACTATTTGATTTCACCCAGGCCATTCTGCAAAAAATCGGCTGCAGCCCGGAACATGCAGCCACATCAGCCGGGGTTTTGCTTTCTGCCGACCTGCGGGGTATTGATTCGCATGGCGTGGCCCGGCTCAGCGGTTATGTGCGGCTTTGGGAAGTGAAAAGAGTGAATACAAAACCGGAAATCAAAATCATTCATGAAACTCCATCCACTGCCGTTGTGGATGGCGACAGCGGCCTCGGCCTTGTAGTGGCGCCTTACGCCATGCAGGTGGCGATTGATAAAGCAATGAATGCGGGCACAGGCTGGGTGAGTGTGCAAAACAGCAATCACTTCGGCATTGCAGCTTATCACGCTATGATGGCTTTGCGGCACGATATGATTGGCATTGCCTTCACCAATGCAAGCCCGCTGGTGGCGCCGACATTTTCTGTGGAAAGATTATTAGGAACAAATCCGGTTTGTGTAGTGATACCGGCAGGTGAAGAGCCACCCTTTGTTGCCGATATGGCCACCACCACTGCCGCCAATGGTAAACTGGAAATACTGCAACGTAAAAGCGGCGTGGCACCATTGGGCTGGATTCAAACCAGGGATGGAAAACCTTCCACTGATCCGCATGAGCTGAAAGCCGGCGGTGCTTTGCTGCCGCTTGGCGGCGACCGGGAGCATGGCAGTAATAAAGGTTATGCACTCGGTGCCATCGTTGATATTTTTTCAGCCGTATTGAGCGGCGCCAATTATGGCCCCTGGGTGCCGCCCTTTCCTGCTTATGTGCCCATGCCTGATGAACAACCGGGTAAAGGCATTGGTCATTTTTTTGGAGCCATGCGGGTGGATGCTTTTCGCCCGGCCGGTGAATTTAAAAAGCACATGGATAAATGGATTAAAAGATTTCGCAGTGCAAAAACAGTAAAAGGCGAAGAGCGGGTGCTGATACCCGGCGACCCCGAACGGGAAATGGAAACCGAAAGAATGAAAAACGGAATTCCGCTGCTGAAACCCGTTGTTGAGGATTTGAAATACCTGGGGGAGAAGTTTGGAGTAAAGCCCCTGTCCCCCTAAAGGGGGAACTTAGATAGCAGAATCATCCTTAAATAGGAAGAATATGATTGCAAAAGTAGCATTCAAATAATTGGATACGCACCGGGTGGGTTGGAGTTCAGAGTTATAAAAGTTGAAATGTATAATTGATGCCGGATATTGGTGTAAGGCCGGTTCTTATCTTTCATGTTGAGGTGGTAATTGAATGGGGAAGTGGGCTGAATAGCGTACAAAACGTAAAACTGCCCGCCCGGCTGATCATCATTCGGGCGGGAGTGCCGCGCCTACCAAAGTCTTGCACGGCTTGCTTTCGCCGTAGTTTTAGCAAAGGCAAGTGGGCAGGCATAACAGAAGCTCAATAGCAATACAAAAAGCGACAGCCAAATCATATTCATTTTTCTAACAGCAGTTAATGTACTTCGAACTTATCTTTGCGGCTTCAAAAAATTAGCCACTTAAAAATTTCCCCTTTAGGGGTCAGGGGTATGAAAGTATTGAAGTTTGGAGGCACATCTGTTGGTAAGCCTGAGCGTATGTGGCAGGTGGCCGACCTGGTTACAAAAGATAATGAGCCGGTAATTGTAGTACTGAGTGCTCTTAGCGGCACTACCAATGCGCTGGTGACTATTGGCGATTTTATAGCGAAAGGGGAAAGAGAAATAGCCCGGGAGGAAATAAAAAAACTGGAAGCGCATTACCAGGAGTTTATTTCCCGGCTGGTGAAGAAAGAAGAATCGCTGGCAATGGCAAAGGCAATAGTGGCGGAGCATTTTGAGTTTCTGTATATCATTCTGAAAATTTCTTTCAGCGAAGCACTTAATAAAGACATTCTTGCACAGGGTGAGCTGCTTTCCACCAAACTGTTTTGCGTATACCTTGAAGAAAAAGGAATTGACCACCAGTTATTGCCGGCGCTGGAGTTTATGAGCATTGATCACTACGACGAGCCGCAAATCGGCAGCATAAAAATCAAGCTGTCACAGCTGCTGAAGCAATACAAAACGAAAAAGCTTTTTATCACGCAGGGCTATATCTGCCGCAATGCAAGGGGCGAAGTGGACAACCTGAAACGCGGTGGCAGCGACTACACAGCATCCCTGATTGCCGCAGCCATCGGCGCCACGGTATGTGAAATATGGACCGACATTGACGGCATGCACAACAACGACCCGCGTATTGTAAAGAAAACCGTGCCGGTGGAGCAACTGGGTTTTGATGAAGCGGCTGAGCTGGCTTATTTCGGAGCCAAAATTCTGCACCCGGCATCCATCTGGCCGGCGCAAACCTACAAAGTGCCGGTGAAGCTGCTCAACACCATGCAGCCTGCTGCAAAGGGAACTACGATTACCGAAAAAGCGGCATCAGTGGGTGTGAAAGCCGTGGCTGCTAAAGACAACATTACCGCCATCCGCATCAAAAGCAGCCGCATGTTGCTGGCCTACGGATTTCTGAGAAAGATATTTGAGGTGTTTGAAAAATACCGTACGCCGATTGACATGATTACCGCTACAAAGGTGGATGAATCGCTGACTATTGACAACACGGCTCACCTGAAAGAAATTCTGAAGGAGCTGGAACCTTTCGGAAACATCGAAGTGGACAAGGACCACGTGATAATTTCGGTGGTGGGCAATGAAATTTCCCAGACAAAAGATATTATCAAAAAGCTGTTTGGTTCCATCATGAACATCCCGGTGCGGATGGTTTCATATGGCGGCAGCCCGCATAATATTTCCCTGCTTGTTTCAGCAAAACACAAAACAAAAATCCTTCAGCAACTGAATAAGGGGATGTTTGGGCTGGAATGAACGGGGGAGGAAAAAAGTCAAAAGTAAAAAGTCAAAAAAGAACGACTCCCCTTTTTAATTTATTCTTCTTCTTCCTCTTCAGCCCTGATGGTATAGATGGCAATCACTCCACCACCGCCATTACCTGCAGCGCCGGCAAAAGGCGATTTGATTACTTTCACCATTGCAATATCATTTACAGAAAGGGCATTCAGGAAGGATGCATCTGTTCTTATTTCATCCACATAAATCTGGACAATGGAGCCCCTGATAACAGGAATTCGAAGGCCGGTACGTAAAGTATAAACCTGCAAACCGGCCACATGGCCGTCGAGCCAGTCGAGAATATTGAAATAAGCCTGCACGTTTTCATTTTCTACATCAAGTATGGTTCCGTCGGCCGATTTAAACAAACCGGTAGCATATTTATTATTGAGAATTTCTTTGGTATTGTCCTGCCCGGTGCCGGTATATTTTTGGGCCGATGCGGCAGAAACCAGGGCTATCACTGCCATAAGTATTACCATCTTTTTCATGACCATTTCCTCCTTCCTTTTCAAGTTACGAAGTTTTGCTGTTAGCGGTTAGTTAAGAGTTGTTGTCAGCAATCAGATGCATCAATACAGACTTTTACACAATAGAAATAAACAAGCCCCGCATCTGCAGGGCTTCAGTTTTTTGCCGTTATTCATCTCACCCGTCAATCCCGGTTAAATTACCAGCATTGCATCGCCATAACTGAAGAAGCGGTATTTATCCTTAATGGCTTTTTTATAAGCCTCCATGGCCAGGTCGTAGCCGGCAAAGGCGCAGGTCATTATCAGCAGGCTGGTTTTGGGCAGGTGAAAATTGGTAATGAGCGAATCAGCAATATTGAATTCATACGGCGGGTGAATAAAAGTATTCGTCCAGCCTTCCGAAGGTTTCAGCAGCTTTTGCGCCGTAAACGAACTTTCGATAGCCCGCATGGTGGTGGTGCCTACTGAACAGATACGATGGCCGTACTCCCTGGCACGGTTCACAATCTTACAGGCAACATCATCAATGCGGTAATATTCTGCATCCATTTTATGCTTGCTCAGGTCTTCCACTTCAATGGGGCGGAAAGTACCCAGCCCCGTGTGCAGTGTTACTTCGGCAAACCGGATTCCCTTTATCTCAAGCCGCTTTATCAGCTCGCGGCTGAAATGAAGACCGGCAGTAGGAGCAGCCACGGCACCCTCATGTTTAGCGTACACGGTCTGGTAGCGTTCCTTATCTTCTTCATCAGGTTTACGCTTGATATACTTGGGCAGCGGCGTTTCACCCAGTTTTTCCAGCATTTCCCGAAACGAATCATCTGAATCTTCCCACAGGAAGCGGATGGTGCGGCCGCGGCTGGTTGTATTATCAATTACCTCGGCTACCAGCTCTTCATTATCGCCAAAGTAAAGTTTGTTGCCAACCCGTATTTTACGTGCAGGATCCACTATCACATCCCACAGGCGGTTGGGTTTGTTCAGTTCACGCAGAAGAAATACTTCAATCTTGGCGCCGGTTTTTTCTTTGCGTCCATACATGCGGGCCGGAAACACTTTTGTATTATTTACAATGAATACATCCTTGTCATCAAAATAATCAATGATGTCGCGGAAATGTTTGTTTTCAATCTGCCCGGTATGCCGATGCACCACCATCATGCGGGCATCTTCACGTTTTTTGGTCGGATTTTGGGCAATAAGATTGAGCGGAAGATCAAAACGGAATTGCGATAGCTTCATGGGCGTATTTTATTTTTTTATTTTCAGGCTGATGTGCTTCAGTTAATTTATCATTACGTACCGGCAGCTACCGGGCAGGTAAATGATAACTCCATCAGCATACTGTTTATTGGACTTCTTATTTAAGTATTAAAAAATTCACTGGTGACTTGTCCGGGCAGCAGTTACGTGGGTGGGGGTTTGTTATGAATCCCAACCGGCCTTACGGCGCCGGGCAGGGTCACTCAGTTTTTAAAGTGGGCAAAGGTAAGGCATTTGTATTTTTCCACAGATAATATTTTTCACAATCTTTCTCATGGCTCCAGGCGGGCTCCCCCCTGTTTTTTTCATTTTTTAAAAATTCATACTTGTACAGCCGACGCTAACCCTCAGCCGCTCTGCCCGGTTTTGTTTAATTTTATGCCTTCGGGCCAATTCAGCATCTTCATGAATAACAAATACGGAAAGCACAACTACTTTATGAAGCAGCACATCCTCCTCCTCATCACAATTATTTTTTGTTTTTCACTTTATGGCCAGCCAAAAGACAAGGGAAAAAAATATCCCAGTGTATTCTGGGAAATCACAGGCAACGGGCTTAAAAAACCTTCTTATCTCTTTGGCACCATGCATGTAAGCAGCAAAATCGCTTTTCATCTTTCCGATTCATTTTACATGGCTGTAAAAAACGCCGATGTGGTGGCGCTGGAAACAAATCCTGAAACATGGCAGGAGGACATGAATAAATACGAATTGCCGGAAACTATGTATGGGTATGACAGGGGCAACCGTTTCTTATTCGACACGCCGCAGGAATATCTTTATAAATCTACTTTGGCTTTTGATAAATATGAGAAGAAACTTGAAATAGCATTGTTTAGCCGGCCCCAGGTGATTAACAACCTGCTTTACCGCAGCCTGTCAGACTATACCAGCGATTTTGAAGAAGACACTTACCTTGATTTATATATTTACCAAACCGGCAAAAAAATGGGCAAGCAGGTGGCCGGTGTGGAAAACTATGCAGAAAGCATGCGGCTGATGGCTGAAGCTTTCCGCGATGCAGCCAAAGACAAAAACCGCAAGGAAAGAAGTTTTGATTATGACGAAGATTATTCTCCCGCAAAACTGCAGGATGCGTACCGCAGCGGCAATCTCGATCAGCTCGATTCCATCAACCGGCTGGTGAGCCAATCCGATGCGTTTGATGAAAAATTTCTTTACCGCCGTAATGAAATCCAGGCCAACTCGATTGACTCCATTTTAAAACGTTCCAGTCTTTTTGTGGGCGTAGGCGCCGCCCACCTGCCCGGCCCAAGAGGTGTGATTGAACTGCTCCGTAAAAAAGGATATAAACTCCGCCCTATATTTATGAGCTCCCGCGACAGCCGGCACAAAGATGACGTGGAGAAAATCAGGGTGCCGGTCAGTTTTTCTGCTTATACGTCGGATGATGGTTTTTTTAAAGTGGATATCCCGGGAAAATTTTACCGCTTCGAAGAATCCATCATTGACCGGCAGCAGTACGCCGATATGGCCAACGGCAGCTTTTACATGGTCACCCGTGTAAAAACCAACGGCCTTTACTGGGGACATGATGCGAATACCGTGGCCAAAAAAATTGACAGCCTGCTGTACGAAAATGTGCCGGGAAAAATTTTGAGTAAAACAGAAATCACCCGGAATGGATACCGCGGTTTAGATATTACCAACCGCACCCGGCGCGGCGATTTTCAGCGCTACCAGGTTTTCATCACACCGTTTGAAGTGCTTTTTTTTAAAATGAGCGGCAATGGCGATTATGTAAAAAACGGCGAAGAGGCAAAGAAATTTTTTGGCAGCATACAGCTGCGGGAACTGAAAAACGGCGGCTGGAAAAAATTTACACCGGCATGGGGCGGCTTTTCAGTTGATTTTCCGCAGGCGCCTTTTGAAAGTATCAGCGACCGGGTGCAGTATGATGCTGAGGATAAATCCACCGGCACGCATTATTCAGTGGTAAGAACCGATATTCATAATTATGAATTTGCCGAAGAAGATACTTTCGACCTCACCCTGATGGATGAAAGTTTCGCTTCCTCTGAGTTTATTGATAAAACGATCAGTCGCCGGCAACATGTATATAAAGGCAGCCCGGCGCTGGATTGCCATTATCGTCACAAAAACGGCTCTTTCATTTTTAACCGCTACATCATCAAAGGGCCGCATTATTACATGCTGTCGGCACATGGTCAAAATGAAAGCCCGGCCTATGAACAGTTTCTGAACTCATTTGCGTTTGTGCCATATACCTACAAAGAAATAAAACAACGAAAAGACAGCACAATGCATTTTTCAGTGGCTGCCAGCTGGTGGCCCGAAGAAAAAAAGGAAATAATTGAACTGCCCGACCCGTATTCGCCTGATGAAGATGATGAAGAAGAATATGATTTTGGCTTTTTTGAAAAAGACAGTTTTAAAGCACGGCTCATTAAAAATGACACTACCGGCGAAGCCGTGTTTGTGAGCTTTATGAAATCACCGGATTATTTTTTTATCAGGGACAGTTCCTTGCTGGATGAGGATAATGAAAAAGCTTTCGTGGGCAACGACTCCACCTGGATTATACGCCACAGGAAAAAAAACAACCTGCCCGGTGGAATGAAACGCTACGAGCTGCTTCTTTCCGATACCGGCAGCAGCAGGGCCTTCCGCACCAAGACCTGGTATAAAGACGGAATCGGTTTTGCCCTGGTTAGCCAGGTTGATACCACAGAAGATTACAGCTCTTTTATCCAATCATTTTTTGACAACTTTACCCCGGCCGATACGCTGGCAGGCATCAATCCTTTTGAAAAAAAATCGGCAAAATTCTTCAGCGATTTTTTCAGCAGCGACAGTGTGCTCCGCAATAAGGCTATCCGTTCGGTCAGCTATGTTGAGTTCGACTCCACCGATTTGCTCATGCTTACCCGGGCCATCCATTCGTTCCGGTGGAGCGATAAAAATTATCTTAACCGTAAAAACAGTTTTATCCGCAAGCTGGCGTCATTACAAACTAAAGAAAGCGCTGACCTGTTGCAATCCATTTATTATGCCGCCGGTGATACGGTGCAACTGCAGCACACCGCACTGGAAACCCTGTTGAAACAGCGTACCCGGTATGCGTATAATTTATTCCGCGACATCATCACTACCGAACCGCCGGTGCTGGATAAACCGGATGGTGCAAACTATTCTTATTTAAGAAACGAAATATCATTTGGCAAAAACTACAGCAACTGGCCCGGTATCAGCAATAACGATTTTATGGATGAGCTCTATGATTCACTGCCGCTGACCCGCACTATTTTGCCCGGCCTGCTGCCATTGATGAACCTTGATGATTACAAATGGCCTGTAATGCGGCTGCTGCGCACTATGGTTGACAGCAACCTGGTAAGCGCTAAAGATTATGAAATGTATTTCAGCAAATTCCTGATTGAAGCAAAACAGGAACTGAAAAAGCAGGCCATTGAAGAAAAGAAAACATCCATTGAAAAGGCAGAGGAGGAAAAGAAAGAAATAAAACCGGTTTACAGTTATCTCAGCAGGAGTAATGACGACCGCGGAAATGAAGAGTTGAGTGTATATGCCACCCTGCTGCTCCCGTTCAGACCATCCGATACCTCCGTTGTTGATAATTTTATCAATCTGTTGCTTGCTTCCGGCGATAAGCGGCTGAAGTATAATACCCTTTACCTGCTGCTGCGCAATAAAAAACCGGTATCGGACAGCCTGCTCTTTTATTTTGCCGGGCTTGATGATTACCGGTATGAACTGTACCGCGATTTGTGCAGGCTGAAACTAGAGGAAAAATTTCCCGTGGCGTTTAACAATCACCGCGACCTTGCAAAGAGCAAACTGCTTCATTCATCTTACTACCTGAAACCCGACTCTGTTGTATTCCTCGACAGCCTGCCGGCGGATTATCAAGGTAAAACAGGTTGGGTGTATTTTTTCCGTTATAAACAAAAAAAGGACGACAACTACTGGAAACTGGCCAGTGTTGGGTTGATACCAAAAGACCCCGATCAATTTATTTTTGATGATGAATACGAAGCAGACGATGCTTACTCCGTGTTACCGGGCTGGCATGTATCTTATACCACCCGCACAGGCGGGTTTACTGAATTCACTGATTTAAAAATAAAAGAGGATGAGCCGCTGGCTGACCAGTTGAACAGGCAGCTGAAAAAACTTCTTTACTCCAAACGGAAAAGCGCTAAAATGTTTTATGCTGACCGTCCTGATGCGGAGGAGCGGCATCTTGACTGAGCGGTTATTTATTCACCACTTTTATGGCGAGCTTTTTCGGCGGCTTCGGATAATAAGCAAGGCAAACGGAACAATTGGTAGCTGGCGATGGGTCAAGGCTGAAATAAAATTCATCTCCTTCATTTATCGTTGACGGGAAAGTGCACACGCTGCCAAGGGCAAAAACATTGTTATGGGTTTTGCCCGTCACCTCATCCTTCCACTCTTTCACCACCAGCGATGTGTCCAGGTTCCCTTCCAGCAGTTTGATGGTATAATTCATACAAATACCTTTTACTTCAAGCCGGCCCTTGTATAGGTTGTTTTGTTTTCCGCCGCCGCAATTGCGTGAAGAAATAACAAGCAGTGCAATGAAGGGGATGCAGAAAAGTATTTTCATGACTAAAAAATTAAAAGCGGAGATGGCGTACGGTCATGCCGTTGTTGATAAGCTGTTTCAGCGATTCGATGCCGATTTTCAGGTGTGTTTCCACATATTTTGCCGTCACCCGCCTGTCACTGGCTTCAGTTTTCACCCCTTCGGGTATCATGGGCTGGTCGCTTACCAGCAGCAGTGCGCCGGTGGGGATTTTATTGTAAAAACCAACGGTGAAGATGGTGGCGGTTTCCATATCTATGGCATAGGCCCGTATGTCCTGCAGGTATTGCTTGAATTTTTCATCATGCTCCCACACACGGCGGTTGGTGGTGTACACGGTGCCTGTCCAGTAGTCAACACCAAAATCGCGGATGGTGGTGCTCACGGCTTTCTGCAATGCAAATGCCGGCAGCGCAGGCACTTCACCAGGAAAATAATCGTGGCTGGTTCCTTCGCCGCGGATAGCGGCTATGGGTAAAATAAGATCGCCAAGCTTGTTTCTTTTTTTCAGCCCGCCGCATTTGCCGAGAAATAAAACCGCCTTGGGTTCAATGGCGGCAAGAAGGTCCATCACTGTAGCAGCCGTGGGGCTGCCCATGCCGAAATTGATGATAGAAATATCGCCTTTGGTGGCGCACTGCATAGGCTTGCCTTTGCCCACCACCCGCACTTTGTTCCAGCGGGCAAAAAAGTTTACATAGTTGCTGAAGTTGGTGAGCAAAATGTATTTACCAAATTTTTCCAGTTTTTCGCCGGTGTAGCGGGGCAGCCAGTTCTGAACGATTTCTTCCTTGGTCTTCATCCTGCTAATTTAATCAATTACATTTGACCGGTGATAAAAGTGAATTATCCCGAACCGGTATTTCGTTTCCGGAAGGAAGATGACAGGGAATTCATCTTCGATTTTATCCGCCGGCAATGGCTGCTGCTGAACGAAGAAGAATGGGTGCGGCAGAATTTCATCCAGTTCCTGGTGCAGGAAATGAAATACCCGGCGGAGCTGATTGCAGTGGAAAAAGAAATACCATTGGGCGAATTAAAAAAGCGGTTTGATATTCTCGTGTACGACCGCCGGCATCAGCCGTGGATGCTTATTGAGTGCAAAGCCCCGGACATAAAGCTGGATGAAAAAGTTTTTCAGCAGTTGCTCCGCTATCATATTTCTGTGCCGGCCCCGTTTCTGGTTATTACCAACGGGCATTTTACTTACGGCTGGGAAAAAGCGGGAGGGGAGCTGAAAGAGCTGGACAGGATGCCGGCGTGGAGGTGAGACTAATGTTATAATTCTTCGGAATGAAAAATTCCTGGAAACATGTAGGGCTACCCTGTTACCGGCACCGAATTATGAAACTGAACAATCACCCACTGGCCATTTCTTTTTTCCAATACACCGGTTAAGCGTTGGTTGGGTATCTGAACCTGTTTACCGCCATATACCAGGTCCCAATCCCATTGTTCAGAAAACCATGCCAACTTTCCGGAAGAATGAATTTTAATAACCTGGTTCCTCACGTTAATCTTAGTGTTTTCAAAAGAAGGTAACATTTTCTCTACTGCTTCTTTAAAAGCTAACCACCCGATGAATACCTCTGTCGCATCCGAGCCATAGTTTACCATATCGCTGTCATGCGCAATAATCTTTGTCAGCAACTCCATATTTTCTGTTTCCCAGAATTGGGCAAACTGGTCAACTGTTTTCTTTATTTCAGTTTTCTCTTTTCCTGTATTTGCATTCTCATTACAGCCGTAGAACAGAAATAAAAATATGAGCAAAAACATGACAGGTATATTATTATGTTTCATAAAAAAAATTTGGCAAATAATTTACTTCGGAACAGCTTCCTTTAGAAGTCGCAGCATTTCTGTTAATCCAAGTTAAATCAATTTTAGAAATCAAAATCCCCTTCAAATTCCTGAAGGGGATTGCAGCAGTAAATATCGGTTCCCCTTTACGGAAATATTCCCAGCTCGGCATAGCTGGTGGCCACTTTATTTATCGCTACCACATAAGCCGCCGTACGCATATCGGGTATCTGCGGGTTGCTTTTCCAGCAATTCATGATTTCATGGGTGGCAGTGATCATCGTTTCTTCCAGCCCGCTGTACACCAGGTCCGCTTCTTCAGGGCCGTGCAAAATGAATTCCCTTTCGCGGTCGTTTACTTTTTTCGAGGTCAGGTCTTCCATGGTGCTCAATATTTGGGCATTCAGGTTTTCGGTAAAGCGCTTTGCCATTCTTCCGTACCGTACATGGCTCAGGTTTTTCAGCCACTCAAAATAACTCACCGTCACCCCGCCGGCATTCAGGTACATGTCGGGCACCACCAGCACGCCTTTTTTTATAAACACTTCATCGGCTTCGGGTGTCAGCGGTCCATTGGCGCCTTCGCCGATAATTTTTGCCTTTACCCTCGGTGCATTTTCACCGTTAATTACATTTTCCAGCGCAGCCGGTATCAGTATATCGCATTCCAGTTCCAGGGCTTCGGCGCTGCTGTCAATATTTTTTGCACCGGGAAAATTTTTTATGGAGCCTGTTTTACGTTTGTGCTGCATCACCTCTTCTTCGTTCAATCCCTGTGGATTGAAAATAGCGCCGTCATGCTCCGCAAGGCAAATTACTTTAGAGCCGCCTTCGCGAAAAAATTTGGCAGCATGATAGCCTACATTGCCCATACCCTGCACAATCACTGTTTTCCCTTCCACGCCGGTTGTCAGTCCCAGTTTTTTCATCACGTCTGCCATTTTGCATACCTCACGAATACCATAAAACACACCCAGCCCAGTAGCCTCTCTTCGGCCACGAACACCGCCCTGTGTCACCGGTTTACCGGTCACGCAGCCTGCTGCATCCACTTCGCCCGGCCGCATTGAAATATAAGTGTCCAGTATCCACGCCATTTCTCTTTCACCTGTGCCGTAATCCGGTGCCGGCACATCGGTGCCCGGGCCGATAAAATTTTTCTTGATGAGCTCGGCCGTGTATCGCCGGGTGATGTTTTCAAGCTGGTAAGGGGTGTATTTTTTCGGGTCAATGCTGATACCGCCCTTGGCGCCGCCAAAAGGCACATTCACAATAGCGCATTTAAATGTCATCAGCGCCGCCAGGGCCATCACTTCATCAAGGTTAACTGCAGTGGAAAAACGGATGCCACCCTTGCACGGAGTTTTATGATGACTATGCTGCACACGATACGCCTTTATTACTTCCACTTTATCGCCGACTTTTACCGGGAAATTCATCCGGTAAACGGCATTGCATTGTTTAATCTGTTCCAGTATTCCCGGATCCCAGCTGGTGAATTTGGCAGCTTTATCGAAGCTTTCAGACACCGCTCCGAAAAAACTGTATTCTGTTTTGGTTGACATACGGCAAGCATTTGATTTTATAAATGATTATTTATTTTTTTCCAGGCGGGAAATTTTTCTTTCCAGGCGAACCAGGTAGAAAACCACACCGGCCAGTATGGTGAGCATGACGGCAATCACCACATAAATCTTTCCGTTTTCACGCATGACGTCGGCCATTTTTACATCCTGTGCATTTAAAAATTTATTCAATAGTAAAAAGACAAAAAGACCGGTTATTTTTTTCATTGTACAAGCTTTTGTTCACTGATTTTCTTCAATCTTATTTTTAAAGTAGTAATCCAGACACCCAGCAGCGACCAGCCAATGACGGCGGGATAAAATACCAGCCGCATATTGCTGTCAATATCGTTAAAGTTCAGGGCAGGGTTTCCTTCTCCGCCAGGGTGCAGGCTGGGCAGCAGCCGCGGAATAATCCAGATAGAAGGAAAGAGCATGGCAAAAGCAAAGATGTTGTACACGGCACTTATCCTCGCTTTTTTATCCATATCCTGGATGGAATCCCTGAGTACAAGATAAGCGGCATATACAAGCAGCGCAATGGCAGCGCCGATTAGTTTTGGTTCACGGGCTATGCTGCCGAAAGAAGCATAGGCAGGATTGTTTGGATCAGCCCATGTATAACTCATCCAGATAGTGCCGGTAAGATAACCCAGCAAACCAAAGAGCATACCCACGCCGATATATTGCCTGGATGCTATATCGTATTCTATTTTATTTGTCCGCAGAAATTTGATGGCCTGGATAAAAGAGATGGTAAACAGGATCATCATGCCAAACCACATACATACATGAAAAAAAAGATTGCGGATGGTTTCCTGCAGCTGCGGCAGCCGGGGCACATTGACGAGCAGACCCGCTGTAAAAGTGTAAGCAAGCAGAACAACGCCCAGGATCTTCCACCAGCTCATGTACATATAGTTTTTTCGCTCAGCCATTCGACGATTGCGTAAGTACTGCAATCAGTAAGTGGCTGCAAAAATAAGGGAAAAGAATAAAGGCAAAGGGACAAGGTATAAGGTTTAAGGCATAAGATCCGTGTGATAAACAAGTTGACAATTTAACAATAAAGCCGTTCTTAATCTTTCCACAAAAAAGGAAACAAGATTACTGCAAGCAGGATAACGAGAATATCAAGCATCACAACCAGCAATACTGATGAAACAGGAATTGACGGCGTAGTACTGAAAACCGTGTTGGCCAGCCGCATCAGCAGCAGGAGCTGGGGAATGATAAGCGGAAATCCGAGAATGGCCATGATGGCCGCATTTTGCTGCGCTTTGGCTGCAATGGCAGAAAGAAATGTAAAAACAAAACTGAGGCTCCATCCGCCGAGTATTACCAGCCCGATAAACTGCGGAATCTTTTCCACCGGGTTGCCGAGAAAGAGTGAAAACAAAACGATGCTGAGAAGGCACATCAGCAGCATCAGCACGGAATTGAAAAACAGTTTTGCCAGTATAAAATCCCGCGGGTTTACAATGGAATAAAAGTACAGCATACGGCCGCGGCTTTCCTGCAAAAAACTTTTAGCCACCGCATTGATGCATATAAAAAGCATGATGACCCAGAACAAACCATTCCACACATTGGTTTCCGGTTCCCGGATGGTCATGTAAAGCACAAAGATGGTGGCAATGACATAAAGCAGGATGCCATAAAAGCTGTACTGCTGCCGCACTTCCAGCAGCAGGTCTTTTTTTACAAGGGAGAATATCTGGTTCACCGCTTTCACATTCTCATTTTTCAGATTATCATTAAATCATTTTGAGGTAGCCGGTTCTTTATAGCACTTCCTGCAGCGGGGCTCGTAGGCATCTTTGGCTCCCAGCAGCACCTGTTCAGCACCCGGAATTTTGCGGTAGCTGTAGTTGGCAATGTTTCCGCATATTACACAAATAGCATGCAGCTTGCTGATGTAATCAGCTTTTGAAAGCAGGTTGGGTATCTGGCCAAAAGGATTGCCAAGATAGTCCATATCAAGCCCGGCTACGATTACCCGGGTGCCGCGGAAGGCCAGTTCATCGCAAACATTGGCTATTTCTTCATCAAAAAACTGGGCTTCATCCACACCTACCACATCCACATCCTGCGCAAGCAGCAAAATTTTTTGCGAGTTCTCCACCGGCGTGGATTGAATGGCATTTTCATCATGCGACACTATTTTTACCTCATCAAACCGGGTATCAATGGCCGGTTTGAAAATCTCTACTTTCAGGTTGGCAATCCTGGCTCTCTTCAGCCGCCGTATCAGTTCTTCGGTTTTGCCGCTGAACATGGAGCCGCAGATTACCTCAATCCATCCGCGGCGCTCACCTCTTATGTTGGGTTCAATAAACATCGTTAAATAACCAGGCAGTTTATGATTCCTGGCAAACTGTTTGTAACTTTAAGGCGCCGGTTTTTACCGTAAAAATCTTTCACTGTGAAAACTTAAAATCCTTTTATCAAACGAGCCAAAAGTAGCATAAACAAATGGAAAGAATCCAGGCTTTGATTAACCACCTGCAGGAACAGGTGCAGCAGCAGGCCGATGTGACGCAGATGCAGGCAACTCTTCAGCTCATCCAGGCTGAGCTCAGCCAACTCCAAAGCGGGCAAAAAAAAATACTGGGTACATCAAAAGTGGCAGTGATGATGCCTGCAGCGCCGGCTGCAATGGCAGCAGGGGCAGCACCTGCGGTTGAAAGCGGCCCTGCAAATTATTCTTATCCGAAAGTAAAAACCAAAAGCAAGCCGCAGCTTGACCTGCACTTTGATCCGCTGCAGGATATTCCTACTTTATCACATCAAAAGCAGTCGAAAGAAATAAATGAGGCAGTAGAACAGCCCGAATCGCTGAATGATAAGCTGCGGGAAAATAAAACCGAGCTGATGCAGGTACTGAAAGACTCACCCATCCGTGATTTGCGCAAGGCTATCGGTATAAACGACCGGTTTCTGTTTATCAACGAACTCTTCCGTGGCGATGAGGCCATGTACGAACGAAGCATTAAAACCATCAACAGCTTCAATATTTTTCCCGAAGCCGAATACTGGATGACCCGTGAGCTGCAAATCAAATTGGGCTGGGATGAATCGAAAGATATAGTGCAGCATTTTTATCAGCTTGTCAAAAGACGGTTTGCTTCTATGTAATCAAGAATCCTGCCGGTGGCGCCTTTGTTTTTTTGCACAAAATCAAATGCGCTTTTGCTGCATTGTTCCAGCAGGCTGTTATCAGCAAGCAACTTTTTTATGGCAGCGGATAGTTCTTCACTGCTGCCAACAGAAATGCCGCCAGCCGAGCGGATAAGACCGGACGCCTCCCTGAACTTTTTATAATTGGGGCCAAAAAAAACGGGCTTGCCATACACGGCGGCTTCCAGTGTATTGTGTATGCCTTTGCCAAACCCGCCACCCACGTATGTGATGGTGGCGTAGCGATAAAGGCGGGAGAGCATGCCGATGTTGTCAATGATGAGACAGGAATGAGTCGTGAGTCGAGAGTCGTGAGACGTGAGTTGTGCGTTGTGAGTTGTGAGACGTGAGTTGTGAGTCGTGAGTTGTGAGTTGTGAGTCGTGAGTTGTGAGTAGAAAACCGAATCAGCAAAGATTGTTTTCACTTGCTGCAGATGCTCCGGGTGTATTTCATGCGGGGCGATGATGAGTTTAAGTTCAGGGATATCAGCAAGGGCTTCTTTAATTATTTTATCGTCCTCAGTCCAGGTGCTGCCGGCCACCAGTACCGGCGAGCTGCCGCAGAATTTTACTATTGCCTCCGCCGGCTCAAAGTTTTCGGCAATGGCAGCCACACGGTCAAACCGGGTATCGCCTGCCACTGAAGCTTTGTTTATTAAACCTACCGGCTCAAGAAGTAAAAGCGAATCATCGTCCTGGACAAAAAAATGGGTGAAGCAACCAAGCATTTTCCGGTGCAGGTTGCCGTACCATTTGAAAAAAGGCTGGCTTTTCCTGAAAACGGCTGAAATCATCAACAGCGGGATATTTCTTTTTTTACATTCCGTGATATAAAAATACCAGTAATCGTATTTTACAAAAATCACCAGCGAAGGGTTGATGATGTCAAGAAACTTTTTAGCATTCTTTTTTGAATCCATCGGCAGGTAAAATACCCAATCGGCCCCTTTGTAATCCTTCCTGATTTCGTATCCCGAGGGGGAAAAGAAGGTCAGCAGGATTTTGTGATTTTTACCTTTTAGTTTTAAGCCTTCCAGTACAGGGCGTCCCTGTTCAAATTCGCCCAGCGAAGAGCAATGCATCCAGGTAAGCTGGCTGTTCTGATTTCTTAATTCAGCTTTCAGTTTTTTGAAAATATCTTTTCTTCCTGCAAGCCAGAGTCTTGCCTTTTTATTCCATAGCGCTACAAAGCGCATACCTGCACGGAATAAAAACAAAAAGATATGGTAGAAGAAAACTGCCAATCGGAAAAATTTAATTCTGCAAACAGGTACAACAAAAGTAAAGGCAAAAGAATAAACTATCTTTAATTCACTATTTTTGCGCCCATTAAAACCAAAGGCATTTCTTAAGATGTAAAATCTGAAATTATAAATCCGAAATCCGAAATTACCATGTATCCCATCCAGATGGTTGATCTGAAAAGGCAGTATCACAAAATAAAAACCGAGGTAGATGAAGCCCTGCTGAATGTACTGGAGAGCACTGCTTTTATCAACGGCAAGGCGGTGCAGGATTTTGCGGACAATCTTTCCGCTTATCTTGGAGTCAAGCATGTCATCCCCTGCGCCAACGGTACAGATGCTTTACAGATTTCCATGATGGCCCTCGGCCTTCAGCCCGGTGATGAAGTGATCACGCCTTCCTTTACTTTTATTGCAACCACTGAAGCGGCAGCCTTGCTAAGACTTACTCCTGTTTTTTCTGAAGTAGATGCAAAAACTTTCTGCATGGATCCGGCTTCACTGGAAAAATCCATTACAGCAAAAACAAAGGCCATCGTGCCCGTGCACCTGTATGGCCATGCGGCGCCGATGGATGAAATTATGGCCATTGCAAAAAAATATAACCTCGCCGTGATTGAAGATAATGCGCAGGCTATCGGTGGTGAATATACTTCTGCTGACGGCACTAAAAGAAAAACAGGCACCATCGGTACTATCGGCATTACATCTTTTTTCCCTTCAAAAAATTTAGGCTGCTATGGCGACGGCGGGGCCATTTTCACCAATGATGATGAACTGGCTGCAAAATTGCGAATGATTGCCAACCATGGTCAGCGTAAAAGATATTATTATGAAATGGTGGGTTGTAACAGCCGGCTTGATACGTTGCAGGCTGCAGTGCTCAATATTAAACTGAAACATCTTGATGAATACATTGTTGCCCGAAGAGCCGTGGCTGATTTTTATGACAAAACATTTGCCGGCCACAGCAAAATCATCGCACCTTTCCGTGCTGCTTATTCGTATCATGTTTTTCACCAGTACACGTTAATACTGGAAGGGGTGAACAGGGACGGGCTGAATGAATTCCTGGCAAAACACGGCATACCTTCCATGATTTATTACCCGGTGCCGGGGCACAGGCAAAAAATGTTTTCGCATTATAAAACGGCCGCTGTAAATCTGCCCGTCACCGACTGGCTGACGGAAAGAGTCATTTCATTGCCCATGCATACGGAGCTGGATGAAGAGCAGCTGAAATTTATAACATCGAAAGTGCTTGATTATGTGAATGGTTAGTGGTGTGTTACGGTTAGGGGTTTTGAGTGATGAGTGATGAGTAATGAGTGATGAGTGATGAGTGATAAGTGATGAGTGATGAGTAAAATTCGGGCAGGGATATAAAATTAATATCAATAATCAATATTAGCATAAATGAAAATTGCAGTAGTTGGAACGGGATATGTTGGCTTGGTCACAGGAACCTGTTTTGCCGAAACAGGAAACACAGTGACCTGCGTGGATATAGATAAAGATAAAGTGGAAAAATTATCAGCCGGCCAGGTTACAATTTATGAACCCGGGCTTGAAAAGTTATTCCTGCGCAATCAGCGTGAAGGCCGGCTGAAATTTACCACCAGCCTGGCTGAAGGAATCAAAGATGCCAAAGTTATTTTTCTTGCTTTGCCCACACCGCCGGGAGAAGACGGCTCAGCCGATTTGAAATTTATTTTAGATGTGGCAGAAGACCTTGGTAAGTTGCTGCAAGATTATAAAGTGATTGTAGACAAAAGCACCGTACCTGTTGGCACTGCTGAAAAAGTGAAAGCCGCAATCGCAAAAAATTACAGAGGCGGGTTTGATGTGGTGAGCAACCCCGAATTTTTACGTGAAGGCGTGGCGGTGGAAGATTTTATGAAACCCGACCGGGTGGTAATTGGCGCCAGCTCGGAGAAAGCAAAAAAAATTATGGGTGATTTGTTTGCTCCGTTTGTGCGGCAGGGCAATCCCGTCATTTTTATGGATGAAAAATCAGCCGAGCTGACTAAATATGCCGCCAATTCTTTTCTGGCCACAAAAATTTCTTTCATGAACGAGATGGCAAGATTGTGTGAGATGCTGGGCGCCGATGTGGATATGGTTCGCCTCGGCATCGGCAGCGATGAACGCATCGGCAAGCGGTTCCTGTTTCCCGGCATCGGGTATGGCGGTTCCTGTTTTCCCAAAGATGTAAAGGCACTGGTAAAATCGGCGGCAGAAGTGAATTATCATTTTAAAATTTTAAATGCTGTGATGGAGGTGAATGAACAACAAAAACTTTATCTTATTCCCGGCATCAAAAAATATTTCAAAGGCAAGCTGGCAGGCAAAAAAATTGCTTTGTGGGGCCTGGCATTCAAACCAAATACGGATGACATTCGCGAAGCACCGGCACTCTACCTGGCTGAAGTATTGCTGAAGGAAGGAGCCACTGTGGCCGCCTTCGATCCCGAAGCCATGAAAAATGTAAAAGAACTTTATGGCAACAGGATTACCTGTACAGACAACCAGTATGATGCCCTGGCAGCAAGTGATGCGCTGATTATCGCCACGGAATGGAGCGAATTCAGGACACCTGATTTTGAAAAAATGGCCGGGCTGATGAAACGCAAAGTTATTTTTGACGGACGCAATGTTTTTGACCCGGAACAAATGAAAGAGCTGGGGTTTTATTATGAAAGTATCGGCCGGAAAACCATCGTACCTTAATTCCTCTTTATGCAACGCAAAAGAGTTTTAATTACCGGCGCAGCCGGTTTTCTGGGTTCACATCTCTGCGACCGCTTTGTACAGGAAGACTGTCATGTGATTGCTATGGATAACCTGATTACCGGCGACATCTGTAATATCAGGCATCATTTTTCGCAGCCGCATTTTGAATTTATTGAGCATGATGTGACCACGCATATTGAAATGGGTGGCCCTCTTGATTATATTCTTCATTTTGCTTCCCCCGCCAGTCCCATTGATTATTTGAAAATCCCGATACAGACGCTGAAGGTAGGTGCCTTGGGCACGCATAATTGCCTGGGTCTTGCCAAAGCAAAAAAAGCAAGGATTCTGGTGGCATCAACCAGTGAAGTGTATGGCGACCCGCAGGTGCATCCGCAAAATGAAGATTACTGGGGCAACGTGAACCCGGTGGGGCCGCGGGGGGTGTATGATGAAGCCAAGCGTTACCTGGAAGCCATCACCATGGCCTATCATAATTTTCATGAGTTGGATACAAGAATTGTCCGCATCTTTAATACCTATGGCCCACGTATGCGGTTGAATGATGGCAGGGCTTTGCCTGCCTTTATTGGCCAGGCCTTACGCGGCGAAGATTTAACGGTGTTTGGTGACGGCTCCCAAACAAGAAGTTTTTGTTTTGTGGATGACCTGGTGGAAGGCGTTTATCGCCTGCTGATGAGTGACTATCACCTGCCCGTAAACATTGGCAACCCGGATGAAATTTCACTCAAAGATTTTGCTGAAGAAATTCTTGAACTGACGGGCCGCAAAGTGAAGATTGTTTTTAAACCTTTGCCGGAAGATGATCCGAAACAAAGGCAACCCGACATCAGCAGGGCAAAACAACTGCTGGGCTGGGAGCCGAAAGTTTCAAGAAAGCACGGATTGAAAATAACGTATGATTATTTTAAATCGCTTGCGCCGGAAGAGTGGAGTAAAGAGCCAAAAGAGTTTGTGAGCAAGAAATAAAAGGATGGTTAGATGGTTAAATTGTTTGATGGTTGAAAAACAGAAAGTGCCTGGAGACAAAATAACAATTTAGCCATGCACCAATTCAACCATCATACTATCGAACCATCAAGCAATTCAATAAAACCAACACATGTACAAAGAACTGGTTGATAAAAAAGCCAAGCTTGCTGTAATCGGGTTGGGCTATGTCGGTCTTCCCATTGCGCTTGAATTTGCCAAAAAAATTTCCGTCATCGGTTTTGATATCAATGAAGACCGGGTGGAGCTGATGAAAAAAGGAATTGACCCGAGCAATGAACTTTTAAAAATGGATTTTGAAGGTTGTGATATCCACTTTACTTCCGAAATCGAAGAGTTGAAAAAAGCCCGGTTTTTTATTGTGGCTGTGCCTACACCGGTTGACCAGCACAATGTGCCCGATCTGAATCCTGTAAAAAAAGCTTCGGAAACCATCGGCAAGGTGCTGAAAAAAGGTGATTATGTGGTGTACGAATCCACTGTTTACCCGGGTTGTACCGAAGAAGATTGCCTGCCCATTATTGAAAAACTTTCGGGACTGAAGGCGATAAAAGATTTCAAACTGGGTTATTCGCCTGAGCGGATAAATCCCGGTGACAAGGCACACACACTTTCCCAAATCATCAAAGTGGTTTCTGCCTGCGACACAGAAGCGCTGGATGTAATTGCCAAAGTGTATGAAATAGTAGTGAAAGCCGGTGTGCATCGTGCCTCGTCCATCAAAGTGGCCGAAGCTGCCAAGGTGATTGAAAACACCCAGCGTGACCTGAACATTGCGCTGATGAATGAACTCTCTATCATCTTTGACAAAATGAACATCAACACATACGAAGTGCTGGATGCGGCGGCCACCAAATGGAATTTCCTCCGGTTTCACCCCGGCCTGGTGGGCGGGCATTGCATTGGTGTGGATCCTTATTACCTTACCTATAAATCGAGTGAACTTGGTTTTGATTCAAAAGTGATACTGGCCGGCCGTTACATCAACGACGGCATGGCCCTGTACGTGGCACGCAAAGTGGTAAGGCATATTACCAAAAACGTACATGATGTGCAATCGGCACGGGTGCTGGTGCTGGGCGCCACCTTCAAGGAAAATGTAAGCGACATACGCAATTCAAAAGTGGCCGATGTGGTGAAGGAACTGCAATCATTCTCGGTAAATGTGGATGTGCATGATCCTTTTGCATCACCGGAAGAGGTGATGCATGAATACGGCTTTGGACTGACGGAGCCCAACGGAACAGATTACGATGCGGTGATACTTGCCGTGCCGCATGAGCCATTTATTAAAATGAATGAAGAATTTTTTGAATCCATCACCAAACCGCATGCGGTGATTTATGACCTGAAGGGAGTTTTACGCAATAAAATCAAAAACCGCCTGTACTGGAGCCTGTAATATGCCGTTTATTCCAACTTATTTTCCCGGCTTGCTGGTTTTTGAACCAGAAGTGTATGTAGATAACCGCGGCTATTTCTTCGAATCTTTCAACCGGCAGGTTTTCTTACAGGCCGGCATTGACATCAACTTTGTCCAGGATAACCAGTCTCATTCCCGTTATGCAGTCATCCGGGCCATGCATTTCCAGTTGCCACCGCATGCCCAATCCAAACTGGTAAGAGTTTTATCAGGTAAAATCCTGGATGTGGTGCTCGATATCAGGAAGGGTTCACCCACATACGGCAAACATTTTTCAATCGAGTTGTCTGACGAAAACAAAAAACAGCTTTTCATTCCCAAAGGATTTGCACATGGTTTTTCCGTGTTGAGCGAAACAGCTGAAGTTTTATACAAATGCGATATTTTTTACAACAAGGAAAGCGAAGCCGGCATCAGGTACAATGATCCGGCGCTGGGTATTGACTGGCAGATTCCGGCCGGCGAAGAAATCATTTCGGAGAAAGACAGACACCTGCCTGTGTTTGCTGAATGCCGCAGTAATTTTATTTATACAGAATGAACAGCCGGCCGAAAATAATGGTGACGGGCGCCAACGGGCAACTGGGTAAAGAGCTGAAAGAAATTTCACCGTTGTACCCGCAATTTGACTTTATTTTTCTATCTCGTGAAGACTTGCCCATTCATCACTTTGAGCTGGTAAGAAATTTTTTTGAAACCGTGGAGCCGGATTATTGCATCAACTGCGCTGCATACACGGCGGTTGACAAGGCTGAGCTGGAAAAAGAACTGGCTTTCCAGGTAAATGGCGAAGCGGTAGGTGTGCTGGCTGCCGTGTGTAAAGAGCATGACTCAAAGTTAATTCATCTGTCCACCGATTATGTTTTCGACGGCAGGGCAACAACTCCTTACACAGAAAATTTTCCTCCTCATCCCATAAATGTTTACGGCGCTTCCAAACTGGAAGGGGAGAAGCAGGCTTTACAACTAAATCCCGGGTGCATCATCATCCGCACTTCATGGCTGTATTCTTCGTTCGGAAAAAATTTTGTAAAAACCATGATGCGGCTGATGAATGAAAGAAATGAAGTGGGAGTAGTGAACGACCAGGTTGGCTCGCCCACGTATGCGGCCGACCTGGCGGAAACCATACTGAAAATTATTTCGGATTTTAGTTCCAAAAATTTTCAGGATCGGAATTCAGATTTGACACCCGGCATTTACCATTTCAGTAATGAAGGGGTTATTTCCTGGTATGAATTTGCTCTGGCAATAAAAGAAATGACCGTCAGCCATTGTGTAGTGAAACCACTAACCACTGCGGAATATCCTACTGACACCAGGCGGCCGGCTTACACAGCGCTGGATAATTCAAAAATCAAAAACACATTTGGCATCCGGCAAAAAAACTGGAAAGAAAGCCTGGCAGTATGTATTGAAAAAATCAAAAAGCAGAGACCGTAATTCCGGTCACGTGCAATTCAGCGCAGTTATTGAATAGAAGTAATCTCGGTTTTCCCTGTTTTCGATTCTGTTTTTACTACGCCAAAACCGGGAGCGAACCACTCTGTCACATCCATCCGGATAGGGATGCCAATACCGGCAATTTTGGTGGTGATTTTGTTTTTGGTTGAAATTTTAAAACACTCCCATGTGCCTGCAGGCGTAGTGATGCTTTCCTGCGCTTCCACTTTTCTTTCGGTGATGCTGATTTCAATACTTGATTTCAGGCCGCCGCCGGTTTCAAAATCCATATTGAAAAGACCATCTTTCAGCTGGTCACCCACCTTCATGCCGGCAGGATATTCCAGGTACACATGGCTTGCCGAAGCGCTGGCAGTGCCCATTTGTTCCTGCTGAGCCGAAGGGATAAACATCTTCATATCCATCATCATCATGCCGTTTTCGCATTGCACATTGTTCACCGCTTTATTTACGCTTTTCCCTTTGCTGTCGAAAAATTCTGAATTGACAGTAGCGGTAAAGATACTGCCCGACTTTTTACCGTCGGAAATTGTATAAACCATCTTGCCTGTTTCTTTACCCTTATTGTTGGTAATCGTCAGCTCAATGGTCTTGTTGTTTTGCAGGTAATAAAAATTACTGCAATCCTGGGCAAAGAAACGGCTGCAGCAAAGCAGCATGATGAACCCGGCAAAATATTTCATGTGTTTATTTTTTATTTTATTTTTTTGCCACATAGAATTCGCCATAAAAATATTCATTACCTGTTGGTATTAAAATGAATATTTTGTTATGACTCATTTCATGTTTTGTGGTTTTGTGATTGAAAGATAAAAAAAAGAGGAGATTAACCGATATGATGGCGATAATAAAACCCGGCAGTACAGCCGCGGGGTATTATTGGCCCATAATCCTGCCCGGCTGATACCAGTCAGACAGGGATTCCCTGCCCACCGAAGCTAAAGTGCAGGTGGGAAACCTTAACAGAAATAAAAAAACCATCCTGATTCTTATTCAGGATGGTTTTCAGTTGGCCCATAAAGATTCCCTGCCCACCGAAGCTAAAGCGCAGGTGGGGAA
>Ga0137829_12684154_pt1 | contig 30818 bp, 19 predicted proteins | sample OV2TP2_FD_97737 | JGI IMG/M metagenome (GOLD analysis project Ga0137829, IMG submission 97737) | reverse complement strand
TGATAGACCTGGACCCCTCAGCGCCCCAGGGGCGGCGCTTGCAGGACTTCCGCTTCCAGCCTGTGAAGGCGCGGCCCTTCCTTACCATCGAGGTGAAGGTGCCGCCGGGCGACCAGGACCCGACGAGCACGGTGATGCGGGCCATCATGCGCCGCAACGTGTCTGGCTCTATCGTGCGGCTGAAGGTCGTCCTGCCCGCCGGGGTGGACGTGCACCTGCGTGAGGGAGATGTCCGGGAGGCGCTGAGGGCAGCCCACTACGTGGCCGCCATCAACCGTGAGGTGGAGGAGGACAGGAGGACTGGGATACCTCCGGGCGTGGCCGAAGGCCTGACTCCTCTGGCAGCCCTTCGCCTCTACCTGGAGAGCCGCAACGTTGGCCAGGAGCGGCAGGAGAAGATGCTCCGATATGCAGAGGAGTTGATGTCCGCCGAACCTCCAGACGAGGGTTCAAGCTAATATCATGCGAGTTGTCATGCCCCTTTTGGGGCGACACGGACAGATGAAATAGCCATGCTCGTTGCCACGAGCACCACGATACATGAAAATACCTGAGCTTGGTATTTTCGTAGCAAAATGATGCCACTAAACCTCACCCCGACCTTCGGTCACCCCTCTCCTCTTAGGAGAGGGGCTGGGGGTGAGGTCTATTTTCAGAGCAGGGAAGAGTGACCTTATAGATAGGTGCAACAGGGGCTCATGACCCAGGGACTTCCTCTTTGGCCCGTCTCCTGGATTTAGCCTTCTTCTCTGGTGGACCCTTGAGCACGATATGCTGTAGCAAGGAGACTTCCCTGCGTACGGCCGCTTGGGAGTGGCTGGTGTACTCGCCCATATTCCTGAACTTCTTGTAGCGGTTCTTCACCAGCTTCCCTGGGGAGGTCTTGGTGAGCTCTGCAAGCTGCCTCACTATGGCCTGTTGAAGCTCCTGGGCAGCCTCCTGGGGGTTAGTATGGGCGCCCTTTTCTGGCTCCCCCACAATCTCGTCTACAATGCCCAACTCCTTGCAGTCCTGGGCTGTGAGGATGAGGGGCTGGGCCTCCTCCCTCTGCCTTGAAGGGTTGCGGTAGAGCCTGCTGGCGGTCTGGCCTAGCGAGATGGGGGAGTATATGGCATATTGCTGCATAAGTATGCTGTCCGCTATCCCCAAGGCCAGGGCAGCCTCGCTGCCTCCCTCACCTACGATCACCGAGACTACGGGCGTGGGCACTTCTGCCATCAGGGACAAGGTGGTGGCGATGGCATTCCCCATGCCCTGCTCTTCGGACTCCAGACCAGGATGGGCCCCCTGGGTGTCTATCAGGGTTATGATGGGCAGCTTGAACCTGGCGGCCAGGTTAATGAGACGCCGCGCTTTGCGGAACCCTTCGGGATAGGTATGGTACATCTCTCCCGCCAGGGACTTCGTCCTTTCCTGCCCCATAATCACTACCCTTTCACCTTTCAGATAACCCAGGCCACCCACTATGGTCCTATCGTCGGCGCTCACCCGGTCTCCCCTGAGCTCGATAAAGCTATCAACGATGGAGCGTATATATGTGGAGGCAGAAGGACGCTCCGGGTGTCTGGCAATCTCCAGCACTCGCTCGACTTCAGGACCATCCTCTATCTCAGCCATCGCTGGCTTCCTGCTGCGTCTACCGTCGGTGCGGTTGTTGTGCTGCGGGTTGAGTATATCTAGAACGGTGCCCAGTTTCTCTCTCAGCTCCTCTCTATCTACCACGTTATCCAGGAGCCCGTGATTCAGGTGAGCTTCGGCAGTGTGAGCATCCATCGGGATAGGCCTCTTTGAAGCCTCCCTGAGGGTCTTCATGGGGGCCAGGCCGATAAGGGAGCCAGGTTCGGCAAAGATCAGGTCTCCCAGGTTCGCGAAGCTGGCGTAGGCCTGGCCGGTGGCCGGATTGGAGAGTACCACGATGAAGGGAAACTGTTTTTCACGTAGCTGATTGGCGGCTGCCACCGTCTTGGCCATCTGCATCAGGGAGAGGACGCCTTCCTGTATCCGGACGCCGCCTCCGCTAACCAGGGCCACCAGGGGACACTCGCTCTTGGCTGCCGACTCAAAGGCCAGAGCTACCTTTTCTCCCACCACAGTGCCCATACTGCCGCCCATGAAGCCGAAGTCCAGCACTACCAACATCACCTTGTTGCCTGCTATGGTACACCGACCGGTGACGGCGGCTTCAGTAAGGCCGGTCCTGGTCTGGTCCCGAGAAAGCCGCGACGCATACAGCCCCTCCCCTTCGTCTTTGCTCGGGGCACGGCTGGAGAAGGATAAGGGGTACAGGGAGGTGATGGACCGGTTGGTCTCACGGTAGCTACCCTTGTCCGCTAGAAGCTCGATCCGCTCCCGAGCGGTCAGGCTGTAGTGAAACCGGCAGTGAGGACACAGCCGGTATGTCAGGTACTGGGGAGCATCGCTAATGGCCTCTTCACAGACGAGACAGCGGTCCCGGAGTACGGACAGATAGATACGGTCTAAGGTAGTGCTCCTTCTGAGGAGGTGTACAAGAAGCTCGGACAGATTCCTCACGGATATCCTTACCTGGAGCGTTTGACTGAGGCCCACACCGAAGCCTTCAGCCTCCAGGCGTGGGGCTGGGGGGGCTCCGCCTGGCCCTCTCCCAACCCATCACCCTATATTTTAATAATACAACGAAAAGCGTGGAAAAAGAAAGGGTACTCGCTAGTGAAATTGGCGACCATATCGGGACGGGAGGCCTCTGCTCCCGTGTAGGTGAAGTACTTTTCACACACTGCTAATCCTCTGGCGTCTGCCGGCCCCTGCGGGACCTCGTGGCACCCACAGGGGACCGGGCGCTCTCAGTGGGGCCGGATATAAGCCCCTCATCCTCCAGTAGCTCCATGAGTCGCATCGCCCTGGGATACCCTATCTGGAGCCGCCGCTGAAGCACGGAGGGTGAGATATGCGGGTATCGCTGGGCCAACTCACGGGCCCTATCGAGAAGGTCGTCTTCGCCGTGGCTGTCCTCATCGGAATCGGAGCCGGTGTGCTCGTGGAGAGGTATTTCCGGCAAGGGAGGGCCAGACTGAATCCGCCAGAACTCCACCAGCTTTTCTATCTCCCGGTCGTGAACGAAGGTACCCTGGACTCGCTTGGGCTTGGGCGAGTCGGCGGTGAGCAGAAGCATGTCTCCTTTGCTCAGCAGCTTCTCTGCTCCCACAGAGTCCAGGATCACTCGGGAGTCCACCTGAGAGGCCACAGCGAAAGCTATCCTGGCGGGTACGTTGGCCTTCAACAGCCCCGTGACCACATTGACTGAGGGCCGCTGGGTCGCCAGGATGAGGTGTATTCCCGTCGCCCGGCCCAGTTGCGCCAGGCGTACCAGGGACTGCTCTACCTCATAGGCGGCAGTCATCATCAAATCGGCCAGCTCATCAATGATAACCACTAGAAAGGGCATGGAATCTGGTAGGGGCGCACGGCCGTGCGCCCTTACTTTCTGGTTGTAGCCTGCGATGTTTCTTACCCCGACCCCTTCCATCAGCTTATAGCGTCGGAGCATCTCATTCTGAACGGCACGCAGGACTACCAGCACCTCTTCCGTGTCCACGATTACCGGACTCATCAGATGTGGTATTCCATTGAAGGGTGTAAGCTCCACCCGCTTGGGGTCAACCATAAGCATACGGAGCCTGTCTGGCCGGTTGGTGAGGAGCAGGGAGGCAACGATGGAGTTTATGCAGACGCTTTTGCCGCTGCCAGTAGCCCCTGCGATGAGCAGATGGGGCAGGTCGCTAAGGTCTGACATCACTGGCGTTCCAGCGGTATCCTCTCCCAGGGCGACGGGTAGCCCGCCTTTCTCCGCTAGCTCCTGGAAGGCCGGGCTCTCAGCTACAGAACGGAGGGCAACCCTCCGGGGGTAGGGATTGGGCACCTCAAGGCCTACCAGGGCCTCTCCGGGTACTGGGGCCTCAAGCCGGAGGTAGGGTGTTTTCAAAGCCAGGGCCATGTCCTTTTCCCTCATCAGTATGCTCTGGACCTTAACCCGGCTCATCTCCATCAAATCGGGGGGTATATTGGGGTGGCCTGAGGGTGACCCCCTCTCTCCCCTCCCCCGTGCCTTTCCCTGGTTGGACCTGGCTCCCCCGGGCTCCCGGTATTTTTTCACCCAGCCCGGCACCAGGCCAAACCTGATGACCCGCGGCCCGGTCCGAATATCCTCTACAGCGACGTCTACGTTGTGCTCAGCCAGGGTATCCTCGATATGTCGGGCCATCTGCTGGAGGGCCGCCTGAGGGACGAGGCGGCTCTCACCCCTGCTCAGCAGATCGAGCGAAGGAAGCTTCCAGCCATTAGACTTGCCTCCGTGTGGGGTGGGCTGGGGGTCACCCCCGCTCCCCTTTCCAGTCCCCTTCCTTATTTCCTGCCGTTTCCGGCTCGCTTTGCCCTGAACACTGGATGCCCGCGTACTGGCCGGTCTGGGTTTGGGTGTGGGAACCCCGAAGACGGACCTCCATGACTTTCTCAACGATATGGACGCCCTCCGCATGAGCTTGCTTCTCCTGGGTTCCCTACCCGATGTAGCGGAGGAGGGACGGACCACCAGGGGCCTTATGTAGCGCGCCAGGAATGCAGCTAGCCGCTTCAGGGGTGGTCCTAGAGCTAAGTGAAGGATAGCAGCCCAGGCGCGGATAGCTTTGATCACAACCCGCCTGTAAATCCTTGCCGTAGGCCGGGGGAACAGGAGCAAAGGTCCCAGAAGGGTAATTATCGCCAGCTTAAAGGCGCCTGGAACTATGGGCTGGGCGCCAAGGTGCTGGCCCCAGTAGCCGCCCAGGGATGCGTTTTCCATTACGCCACTGGAAGCGTGGAACATGGACAAAATCCCCAGGGAAAGGGCCACCAGCAGGCTCGACCCCACCCATACTCTCCAGAAGCGTATAACCCAGGCGTTCTTGTAGCGCAAGGCGAAGGCAAAGCAAGCGACCCATAGACTCACCGGTATCAGCCCGTAGCCCAGAGCGCCCAGCGCCCAGCTACGCACAGTCGGCACGAGACTGAAAGTGAGGATAGACACGAGAGGTATAGCTAATGGAATGAGCGCCCTCTGTGTCCAGCGCAAGATGGGCAGAGCACGACCCTGGCCTCGCCGCTCCCGAGGTGCGGGTGTAGACCGGTGGGGACGCTGCGAAGTAGACGGCGCTTTGCGCCGTTTCACCGCCTTTGTTCGCGCCAATTACACCTCCAGCGCTACCGGCACAATCACTGGGGAACGTCCTGTCTCTTTGAGGAGGAGCTTGCTCACTGTATCCCTTACCCGAGCATCGGTGAAGCTCCAGTCAATGGGGTAGCTGGGTTGATGGTCAAGGGACTCCATCACCGCCGCCAGCACTTTCGGGGACACCTCTGACATCTCCTCCTGGTCCAGGAAGCCCCTGGAGACTACCTCCGGCGGGCGTGCTGGCTTTCCTGTCGTCTTATCCAGCGCCACAGCTACGAATATGACCCCGTCTCGGGAAAGGACCCTCCTTTCCTTGAGCACGGGGCTTTTATCGCCCCTGATACTGTGCCCATCCACGTATATGTGCCCCGCCGGTACGCTGCTGGTGACCTCTGCGCTCTCCTGGGCGAGTTCGAGGATGTCGCCATCCTCCAGGACGAATATACCGGACTCCGGCACGCCCATCGCTTTCGCCAGCGATGCGTGGGCTACCAGGTGGCGATATTCGCCGTGGACCGGCACGAAGAAACGGGGCCTGGTGAGGTTGAGCATGATCTTCAGCTCCTCCTGGCTGGCGTGGCCGTGGACGTGTACCAGGGCCACCTTGTCGTAAAGCACCCGTGCCCCCTGGCGCAGCAGGTTATCTATCGTCCTGCTGATCACTGTCTCGTTCCCGGGGATGGGAGTCGCCGAGATGATCACCGTGTCCCCGGCCATTACCTGTATATCTCGGTGGTCGCGGTTGGCTATTCGCACCAGGGCGGAGGTGGGCTCTCCCTGGCTTCCCGTGGTAACCAGGACTAGCTTATCGTAGGGAGCGGGGAGAGGGGCCGAAGGGTCACCCCCTTGCCGCCCTCCTCCACGCCCTCCCAGGGCGGAGGTCTCTCCCAGGGGAAGCAGCACGCCAGGTGGGGCCGAGAGGTAGCCCATCTCCATGCTCATCTTCACGTTATCCACCATGCTGCGCCCCACTATGCCCACTTTTCTGTTGTGCCTGGCAGCTGCGTCTATCACCTGCTGAATGCGGGAGATAAGGGAAGCGAAGGTGGCCACAAGGACGCGCCCTGGGGCTTCTCCTATGGCCCTGTCCAGCGCCTCACCTACCACACGTTCCGAAGGCGTGTAGCCTGGCAACTCGGCATAAGTGGAATCGGATAAGAGAAGGAGCACACCCATAGAGCCGTAGGCGGCCAGTCGGGCCAGGTCGGTGGCCCTACCGTCCACGGGGGTGTGGTCTATCTTGAAGTCGCCGGAATGGATGACCATTCCGGCTGGAGTCTCTATGGCCAGGCCCATAGCGTCGGGGATACTGTGGCATACTCGGAAAAACTCTACCCGGAACTTGCCCAGCTTTAAGGACTTGCCGGGCTCCACCATTTCAAGCCTGGCCCCTCGGGTGGCGCGGTGCTCCCTCAGCTTGACGGATATGAGGCCGTGGGCCAGCCTTGGCGCGTAGACCGGCACCTGAAGGCTGGGCAAGACGTAGGGCAGGGCCCCTGTGTGGTCCTCGTGGCCGTGGGTTATGAGGATGGCCCTGACACGCTCCCGGCGCTCCAGGAGATAAGTTATATCTGGGATCACCAGATCAACCCCAGGCATATCCTCTTCAGGGAACAGCACCCCGCAGTCTATAACGATGATGTCCTTATCGTACTCCAGGGCCATCATGTTTTTGCCGATCTCGCCCAGTCCGCCCAAAGGGACTACTTTCAATGGAAGTTTTGGCATATTGGTGACCTTTCTTCGGTTCGCCCAGTCTCGGACTAACACGGTTTTTAAGGAATCCCTTTTTCTGGCTCTTCGGTCTTTCGTGTGGTATAGCCCTCACCCCGGCCCCTCTCCCATTGGGAGAGGGGTGGCCGAAGGCCGGAGTGAGGGATTAATCCCACACAAAACTCTGAAGAACCCTTTTTCTTCGTAGATTCTTCGCTGCGCTCAGAATGGCATGAGGCGTGTATCGCCTGTATAGCCAGGAGGGGCAGGGCCTAGAACATGGTTAGCTGCTTGGGAGGAGGGCCATCTTTGGCTTCGTCTTTTCCTTGGCTCCGTTCCAGGACGGGAGTGTCCGCAGCTTCCCTGAGCAGGTTAGGGATAGGCTTGAAATCTTCCTCTATAGTCTTCCTCAGCTCCTGTCTGTGAAGGGCAGCGGCAGGATGCATTATCGGGTATACGGTTAGACCATCCGCCTTTCTGACCTTTCCTCGGGCCCTACTTATGGTCTCTTTAGGGAAGAACTTAGCTAAAGAGAACCGCCCCAATGTAACTACTAGCCTGGGCTTTATCAGCTCTAGCTGTCTGTCCAGGTATTTGCTACAGGCAGCTATCTCGGTAGGGAGGGGTTCGCGGTTGTTGGGCGGCCGGCATTTCACCATATTAGCGATGAACACGTCTTCTCGCCTGAGGCCGTTGGAGGCCAGAAGCTCATCCAAGAACTTCCCTGCTGGCCCCACAAAGGGCCTTCCCTGTCGGTCCTCCTGGTAACCTGGGGCCTCTCCGATGAACACGACTTGAGCGTTGGCGGGTCCTTCCCCTGGCACGGCATAGGTCCGGCTGTTGCTAAGGGGACAGTCGGTGCAGACCTGGACTCTCTGGGCTATCTCCTCTAAGCTATTCATTCTAGACCTGCTTATACTTCCATATCTGTCTCTCTGCCGGAGAAGCCTTTGGGCCGCTCCCGCAAGAGGTGAAGTCATGCTTACGCATTCTCCCACAGACGGGCTGGGAAAAAGGAGGCATCTTCAACAGCAGCAATTAGACTATGCCATAAGCCCTGGTCGAAATGCAAGGCAAAGGACAGGCACAGCGGGTGAGAGTTCGATCCTCTATTCGTCCTTGACCCCATGCTCTTGTAGATAATTGATGGCGTCTTGAAGGGTCACGATCTGACCTGCGTCCTCATCGGATATTTCGATCTTATTATCCTCGCTGGAAAATTCCTCCTCGAAGGCCATGATAAGCTCTGCTAAGTCGAGGGAGTCGGCGTTCAAGTCATCAACGAAAGAGGCGCTAGGCACAACGGCATCTACATCCACGTCCAACTTGTCTGCTACTATCGCTCTCATCCGTTCGTAAACGGTTGCCATGACCTCACCTCCCTTCCTGACTGACGTTAGAAGTCTTTTCTATCTCATCCATTACGGAGCCCAGGACACCGTTGATGAACCTGGGTGAGCTTTCGCTACCGAAGGTCTTGGCCAACTCTACAGCCTCGTTTATAGCCACCTTACGGGGTATCCCAAGGCCAAATCGTATCTCGAATAGGGCTAGTCGAAGGATATTTCGGTCAACTACAGGAAGCTGCTTTACGGGCCATGCCGGGGCATACTTGTAGATGAATTTATCTATCTCATCCCTCTGGTGGACCACCCCCTCTATGAGCTCCAGGGCATAAGCTGACGAAGCTTCCGGCAGCCCAACCTCTTCCTTGAGCCATCCGAAAGAGGCATCCGCGGTGTGTCCAGCCACATCCGCTTCGTATAGCGCCTGGAGGACCACAGCTCGCGCCTGCCTTCTGAGGTGTGTGGTCTTTCCTCTCCTTTTGCTCAAGGTGGGCTCTTGTGCCATAGGATCACATCAGCCTGTAGTAGCGATTCCACGCATCGCTATCGCTTAAGATGCCGGTAGAGGACGACCGAGCAGGCCTCCTGCGGCGCTGGCTTCAGCCACTTTCATCACAGAAGATAGGTCCCCCACGGTCAGGGTCTCCACGTGCCTGTCTCGATACATCGGCGTAGAGCTGATCCTTTTTATCAAGCCTCCCAGCACCTTGCCGGGGCCGAACTCTATAAAACTGGACACTCCAAGGTCTATCATAACACCAACCGACTTTTTCCACTGGACACAGCTACAAAGCTGGTTCAGAAGCTCATCCTTGACCTGCTGGGCCGTGGTTAGTGGGATGGACGTGGAATTGGCTATAATTGGGCTTACGGGGTTGTGGAACTTTACTCCCTCGATGGCTGCCGCCAGCCCCTCTTGAGCAGGAGCCATCAGGGAAGAGTGGAACGCACCGTTCACAGCCAGAGGGATAGCCTTTCTGGCCCCGCGTATTGATGCCATGTCTACAGCACGCGCCACGCATAACCTATCACCGCTTATCACTATCTGGTCGCCGCCATTGATGTTGGCTAGCTCCGCACCTGTCTCCAGACAAATCTCCTCTATAGTGACCTCATCTAATCCGATGATGGCAGCCATGCTGCCGGGGCGCATTTCCGAGGCTTCCTGCATGAGTTTTCCCCTCTCGCGCACCAGCCGTATGCCATCAGCCAGGTCCAGGGCCCCGGAGACCACCAGAGAGGTGTACTCCCCCAGGCTATGACCTGCCAGGGCTACTGGTAAGTATATATCTTGTTGATGGAGCCCTTTAACAGCCTCAAGGCAGGCGAGGCTGGTTGCCATTATGGCTGGCTGGGAATTTATGGTCTTCTCCAGCTCCTTTTCGGGCCCTTCAAATATCAATCTGGTCAAAGGGGTGGCCAGAATATCATCTACTTGATCGAAAACTTCCTTTGCGGCGTTGGAAGATCGGTAAAGTTCCAGGCCCATACCTACGAACTGGGAACCCTGGCCTGGAAATACAAATGCTACCTTGGAAGACTCCTGCTTTTCCGTACCCACCTCCATAAGTGGACTTCTTTCCACAAGATATAGATTAGTGCAAAAAACCCACAAGTATATAACTGTGGGCTGCCTTTTTACTCCGGCTGGCTACCCACCTCCTTCATGTACATGTTGGGCTTGCGAAGGATTTACCTTTCGCCGGTTCCCACCACCTGCCGTCCTTTGTAGTATCCGCACCTGAGGCAGGCCCTGTGGGGCAGCTTAGCGCTGCGACACTGGGGGCAACGTGAGGAGTATATTGGCCTCAATCTGTAGTGGGCGAACCTTTTCCCTTGTCTGGACCTGGTCACTTTTTTATTCGGTAATGCACCCATAGTAGCCTCTTTTACATATAGTGGCTTAGGATCAGCGGTCACCCTTCTTCTGAAGCTTCAAGAGAGGAGCCCACCGGGGTTCTACGGCTTCTTCCTGACAGAAGCAGGGACTATGGTTCCTGTCCACCCCGCAAACAGGGCATAGTCCTCGGCAGTCTTGATCGCATAAGGGTTTCATCGGCTGGTTGGTTATGGTGTACTGCCTCAGCGCCTCCTTCAGGTCCAGGATATGCCGCTGGTCAATGGTGAAGGAACCTTCTTCCTTCTCAGGCACATGCAGGATTTGTCCAGTGTTGATGTCCACCGTGGGCAGATATTCTTCCTCTATGGCGACTCTCAGAGGATGAGGGAACCCCTTGAGGCACCGGCTACAGACGAGCCACACTTGCGCTTCCACCGTGGCCCTAACCCATATGCCTTTGTCGGTACGCATCAAGGAGAGATGACCTTGAGGGAAAGTATATGTAGTATCGTCACCAACGAACACAGGTTCGCTAATCCTGTAGGTTCGGATGGAGCCTACGGGCTCTTTAAGGAGTTGAGCTACATTATAGAGCATAAGACGAGAAACTCAGGCTTGATAATTCAAATGGTAATTATAAGAGGTTCATTGGGGCTCCTGTCAAGTGCCTGCCTGCCCAGATTATCGCGGTTTTGTGTCATGCTCATGATGAGGGTTGCAGAAATCCCTCCAACTTCCTTTAGCAAAGGGGGATTTGAGGGCTTAATTTTCCACTTAATCGTGAAAAACTATCCTACTAAGTCCCTTGACAATCTACGATTTTTGGGTATAATTAAAGTTTGCAACATGCCTCTTACAACGTTACTTTCGTCCCCCAGTCATACTCAGGTCCTTACCCTTTCTTTGCCCAAATCTAGGTAACTAGATTTTTCTTTTCTGAAGGAGACTAAAAGCATGGCAATATCACTGTCCCAAGCTAACTCTATGCCTCTTGCCGAAACCAAGTCCTACGCGCGCATCTCCCAAGTGCTCGACGTCCCTAACCTCATACAGAGCCAGATTCAGTCCTTTGATTGGTTTAAAACTGAGGGTCTGGCAGAAGTCTATCAAGAGATTTCTCCCATTCAGGACTACACGGGCAATAAGTACGAGCTTTATTTCCTGGACCATTACTTCCGTGCCCCTAAGTACTCCGCCGAGGAGTGTAAGGATAGGGAGATCACCTATGCAGCTCCCCTCTACGTCAAGACACGGCTAACCATGAAGGAAACGGGGGAGATTAAGGAGCAGGAAATCTTCATGGGCGACCTGCCCATGATGACCATCAACGGCACCTTTGTCGTGAATGGTGCCGAGCGGGTAGTAGTAAGCCAGCTTGTACGCTCTCCGGGCGCCTACTTCGTCCTGGAAAAGGATATAGCTAGCGACAGGGATCTATGTTCTGCTAAGCTGATACCTTCTCGTGGGGCATGGTTGGAGTTCGAGACCAGTTCTAAAAACGTCCTCTCGGTGAAGGTGGACAGGAAGCGCAAAGTCTCGGCTACCACTTTTCTGAGGGCTATCGGCATTCCCACCGATGAAGAGCTTCTGGCGCTCTTTGAAGACGTGGATACTCACGAGACCCACCGCTACATCCAGTCTACCCGGGAGCGGGATCCCGCCCCGGCGGAGCGCGAAGCCCACTTCCGAGAGGACGACCTGAGGACCATGTGGCGGTGGCTTCGGCCGGAGGAGGAGTACGACCGAGGGAAGGCAAGAAACATCGCCAGTGCCCAAATAGAGTTCTACCGCCGCTTACGTCCAGGGGAGCCACCAAGCCTGGAGAATGCCCGGTCCCTTGTCCGGGACCTCTTCTTCGAGCCACGGCGCTACGACCTGGGCAAAGTCGGCCGATACAAGCTCAACAGCAGACTGGGCCTGGATGGGGAAGGGGCTCCCGCGATGCGTACCCTTACTCAAAGGGACCTCATATCCATGTTTCGGACGATGATCCAGGTAAACAATGGCGAAGGCACCACCGATGACATTGACCACCTGGGCAACAGGCGAGTCCGGGCCGTTGGTGAACTGGTACAGAACCAGATGAGAGTTGGCCTGTTGCGAATGGAGAGGATGGTCAGGGAACGCATGACTCTGATTGACCCTGAGCAGGCTACTCCCCAGGCCCTGGTCAACATACGGCCTGTGGTAGCGGCCGTCAGGGAGTTCTTTGGCGGCTCACAACTGTCCCAGTTCATGGACCAGACCAACCCTCTAGCAGAGTTGACCCATAAGCGACGCCTTTCAGCCCTGGGCCCAGGCGGGCTCTCCCGGGAGAGGGCAGGCTTCGATGTACGAGATGTGCATTTCTCGCACTACGGCCGTATCTGCCCCATCGAGACCCCCGAAGGCCCAAACATTGGCCTCCTTAGCTCACTAGCCACCTACGCCAGGATAAACCCTCTGGGGTTCATCGAGTCGCCCTATCGTCGAGTGCTCAAGGAACTCTCCAATTCCGACCCCGACCTGGAAGGTCGTACCCTCACTCAAGGCGTGGTGGATGATGCAGGCCAGGTTATCGCCGCTGCAGGCGAGGTGATTACGAAAGAAAAGTTGCAGCAAACAGCCTCCCTCTCTACTAGGACCATACAAGTCAAACCCTTCGTTTCTGCCAAGACCTCCGATATAATCTACCTCTCGGCAGACCGAGAAGAGAAGTACATAATCGCCCAGGCCAACGTGCGCCTCGATGCGAAAAACCAGTTCGTCCAGGAGAGGGCAGAGGTGAGAATCGGTGAGAAGTATTCTGAAGAGTCCCCGGAGAAGGTGAGCTTCATGGATGTATCACCTATGCAGATCACCAGCGTGTCCGCCTCTCTCATACCATTCCTCGAACACGACGACGCCAACCGGGCCCTCATGGGGTCCAATATGCAACGCCAATCGGTGCCACTGCTGAGGCCCCAGGCCCCGCTAGTAGGCACTGGAATCGAGGGCCGAGTGGCTAGAGATAGTGGACAGGTCGTCCTGGCTCGCGTCGGTGGCGTGGTGACCTCCGTCTCCGGAGACCGCATCGTCATCAGAGACGAGCTAGGCCAGGACCACGTCCATAACCTGTCCAAGTTCGCCCGCACTAACCAGGGCACCTGCTTCAACCAGCGGCCCACGGCCCAGAAGGGTGACATCGTAAAAGCGGGAGATGTGCTAGCGGACAGCTCCTCCACCGAGCGCGGTAATCTGGCACTGGGCCAGAACGTGCTGGTGGCCTTCATGAGCTGGGAGGGCTACAACTACGAAGACGCGGTGATCATCAGCGAGGAGTTGGTGAAAGAGGACTGGTTCACCTCCGTACACATCGAGAAGTATGAAATGGAAGCCAGGGAGACCAAGCTGGGGCCCGAGGAGATCACCCGAGATATACCCAACGTAGGTGAAGATAGCCTGCAAGACCTGGATGAGAAGGGAATCATCCGCGTCGGTGCCGAGATGGGCCCTGGCGACATTCTGGTCGGCAAGGTCACACCTAAAGGTGAGACGGAGCTTACGGCAGAGGAGAAGCTGCTAAGGGCCATCTTCGGGGAAAAGTCCCGGGACGTAAAGGACACTTCTCTCAGGGTGCCTCATGGTGAACGTGGCAAGGTCATAGATGTGAAGGTGCTGAGAAGGCAAAACAAAGATGAGCTTCCGCCGGGAGTCCACGAGGCGGTAAGGGTATGGATAGCCCAGACCCGCAAAATATCCATAGGCGACAAGATGGCGGGCAGGCACGGCAACAAGGGAGTCATAGCCCGCATTCTGCCCGTGGAAGATATGCCCTTCCTTGCTGATGGCACGCCTGTGGACATAATCCTCAACCCTCTGGGCGTACCCTCGCGAATGAACCTGGGGCAGGTACTGGAGACCCACCTCGGGTGGGCAGCCAAGTACCTCAACTTCCGGGCCACCACTCCTGTGTTCGACGGCGCTAAGGACGTCTCCATTGAGGATGTCCTGGCCAGGGTCTGGTTCGCTCAGAAGTCCGGCGCCATTAACCCCGCTCCCAAGGCGACCTCGCAAAAATTCGACATGGAACGAGTAAAGGGATGGCTAGCGGAAAGAGGCTACGACGCTAATCGTCTCTTCGATGACTCATTACTGGGCGAGGCCAGCGAGGCGTGTCTCAGAATATGGCTCAAGGAAGAAGCCGAAGTAGATGTCTCTGATATGAGCATCGTAGATTTAAGAAGGGAAACCCTGAGGGTCCGCGAAGAGAAGAAACTCTCCCCACCGATCTTCGGCAAGGTCACCCTCTACGATGGGCGGACAGGTCAGCCCTTCGATCAGCCCATAGCCGTAGGTTATATATACATGCTCAAGCTCATACACCTGGTGGAAGATAAGATCCATGCCCGCTCTACCGGACCCTACTCCCTCATCACTCAACAGCCACTGGGTGGCAAGGCCCAGTTCGGTGGGCAGAGGTTCGGGGAGATGGAGGTATGGGCCCTGGAAGCCTACGGAGCCGCCCATAACCTGCAAGAGGTCCTCACCGTCAAGTCCGACGACGTGGCCGGACGAGTTAAGACCTATGAAGCCATCGTGAAAGGGGAGGATGTAGCACAGCCCGGAGTGCCTGAGTCTTTCAACGTCCTCCTCAAGGAACTCCAGAGCCTTGGCCTATCAGTAGAGCTCCTGAACGAAGAAGAACGCGTCCCCCTGCCCAGGGAACTAATAGAGACCCTGGAGATGGAAGATAGCCTGTAGAGAAGTTTAAAGAGAGGATGATTATGCCAGACAGGACAGAGACTCAGGCTACAAGTTTCAATGCCATAAGGATTTCCATAGCCTCTCCCGATCAAATTCGTAGCTGGTCTCATGGCGAGATTACCAAGCCTGAAACAATAAACTACCGTACCCTACGTCCCGAAAAGGATGGGCTCTTCTGCGAGCGCATCTTCGGGCCCACAAAGGACTGGGAGTGTTTCTGCGGTAAGTACAAGCGGATACGCTATAGGGGTGTGGTGTGCGACCGCTGTGGCGTAGAGGTTACCCGCTCTAAGGTGCGCAGAGAGCGGATGGGCCATATCAACCTGGCGTCTCCGGTAGCCCATATATGGTTCAGCAAAGGCACCCCCAGCCGCCTCGGCCTGCTCCTTGACCTCTCTCCCAGGAACCTGGAGCGTGTGCTTTACTTCGCCCAGCATATCGTCGTCTCTATGGATGAGGAGGCCCGCAAGAAAGCAATCCAGGAAGAGGAGGGGAAGTACGAGCAGGAGGTAGAAAAACGACGGCGCGCCACCGAAGCCGCTATCAGCCAGCTAAGGCAACGCTTCGAGGCGGGGGTCTTCCCGCACTCAGAAGCCAGCGATCAGCAGCCAGGAGGGGCGGTTGGCGAGTTGACCCTACTTCAGGGGGAAGAGGGTGGATTTATAGCTGACAAGCCGGCCCTGAGCCGAAGCCCTGAGCAGAGCGAAGGGGAAGCTGAAGGGCTGATGGCCGATAGCTCAGAGGCGGAGCGCCTGGCCACTGAGGTAGAGATAGATGCCATCAGAGAGAAGCTGATGGAGGAAGAGGGCAAGCTCTACGAGGAGATGCAGGCCAGGATAGATGAGCTGACAGACCTGCGAGTTTGTAAGCTCATCGCAGAGAGCCGCCACCGTGAGCTGAAGGAGCACTACGGCAATGTGTTCAAGGCCATGATAGGGGCGGAGGGCATTCTGGAGGTACTACGCCAGATAGACCTGGAGGCCCTCCGGGAGCAGCTGCTTCAGGAGATGCGCTCTACCTCTGGACAGCGGCGCAAAAAGGCTATAAAGCGGCTGAAGGTGGTGGAATCCTTCCGCAGGAGCGGCAACAAGCCGGAATGGATGATACTCACAGTCCTGCCAGTCCTGCCACCAGACCTTCGGCCAATGGTGCAGTTGGACGGTGGCAGGTTCGCTACCAGCGATCTGAACGACCTCTACAGGCGGGTCATCAACCGGAACAACCGCCTGAAGAGGCTGCTGGAGTTGGGCGCTCCGGAGATCATAGTCCGCAACGAAAAAAGGATGCTTCAGGAGGCGGTGGATGCCCTGATAGATAATGGAAGAAGGGGAAGACCTATCCAGGGCAGCCATAACCACAAACTCAAGTCCCTCTCAGACCTGCTCAGGGGCAAACAGGGCCGATTCCGGCAGAACTTGCTGGGCAAGCGAGTTGACTACAGCGGCCGCTCAGTGATAGTAGTGGGCCCGGAGTTACAGCTACACCAGTGTGGCTTGCCCAAGCGCATGGCCCTTGAGCTATTCAAACCTTTTGTGATGCATCGCCTGGTAGTGCTGGGTGTATCGCCCAATATCAAAAGCGCCAAGAGGATGGTGGAGAGGGCCCGTCCAGAGGTGTGGGACATCCTGGAAGACGTCATTAAGGAACGTCCCGTCCTGCTTAACCGGGCGCCGACCCTTCACAGGCTGGGCATACAGGCTTTCATGCCCGTACTCATCGAGGGCAGCGCCATACAGATCCATCCACTGGTATGCTCGGCTTTCAACGCCGACTTCGATGGCGACCAGATGGCAGTCCACGTGCCTCTCTCCAAGATGGCAGTGAGGGAGGCCAGGGACATCATGCTCAGTGTACACAATATGCTCTCTCCGGCCTCCGGTGAGCCCCTCGTAGCGCCTACTCTAGATATGGTGCTGGGCTGCTACTATCTGACGGATATAGAGACTGGCGCTAAGGGCACAGGGAAGCGGTTCATAGACTTCGATGAAGCTCGCATGGCTTATGACTCAGGCGAGTTAAACCTGCGAGCGGAGATAGAGGTCCGAAGAAGTGGGGTGCCAGGATTGGCACAAAAAATCGTAAGCTCGGGAGATGGGTCAGAGGATCACCTCCAGGACCCCACGTCTGGCTGGATCAAGACCACTCTAGGGAGGATAATATTCAACGAAGTGCTCCCCCCTGAAATAAGCTTCAAGAACCAGCTCATGGACAAGGCAGCGCTCAAAGACCTCACCGCCGAGTGCCAGCGCGAGCTGACCAACGAAAGGGCGGCTGATGCGCTGGATAGGATAAAGGACCTGGGCTTCCATTATGCCACCACGTCCGGAATAACTATCGCCATCAACGACATACAGGTGTCGCCAAAGAAAGAGCAGGTCTTAAGCGAAGCGAACCGGCAGGTGGAAGAGTACGAAGAACAGTATATGCAAGGCCTGGTAACGGAAGACGAGAAGTACCGCCGGACGGTAGCCACCTGGACCCAGGCTAGCGAACAGATGGAAGAGATAGTGAAGGAGGACCTGGCAAGCTACGGAGGCGTGGCCCTGATGGCCGTGTCAGGGGCCAAGGGTAACATCGCCCAGATTAAACAGATGGCCGGGATGCGTGGCCTTATGAGCGACCCCAAAGGCCGCATCATAGACCTGCCCATCAAGTCCAGCTTCCGTGAGGGCCTCACGGCCCTGGAGTACTTCATATCCACCCACGGGGCCAGGAAAGGCCTGGCCGATACCGCCTTGAGGACTGCTGACAGCGGGTATCTCACCAGGCGACTCATTGACGTTGCTCAGGAGGTCATTGTTCTGGAGGAGGACTGCGGTACAACGGAGGGCATGTGGCTAAAGGCCAGACCCGATGAGCCCCTGGTCTCACCCCTTCAAGAGAGTGCCCTGGGCAGGAAAGCGGCCTCCGACATAGTCCATCCCAATACCGGCCAGGTTCTAGTGAAACGCCTTGAGGAGATAGATGAGGAGAAAGTCCGAGCTTTAGTGGAGGCGAATATAACGGAGGTGCTTGTACGCTCGCCTCTCTCCTGTGAGGCCCGCCGCGGGATATGCCGCCACTGCTACGGGCGCATACCCGCCACCGGCAGGCTGGTAGGGATGGGTGAGGCAGTGGGCATTATCGCCGCCCAGAGCATAGGCGAGCCTGGGACACAGTTGACCATGAGGACCTTTCATACAGGCGGCGTAGCTGGTTTGGACATCACCAGTGGCTTGCCCAGAGTGGAAGAGCTTTTTGAAGCCCGGGTGCCTAAAGGCTATGCTGTCCTGTCTGATATAGATGGTGTGGTCGCTATTGAGGATGACCCGGATGGGCGGCGGATAATGGTGAGCAGCCGAGAGGAGTACCGGGAGCACTATCCCCTCCCGCCAGGTTTCCAACCCCTGGTGGACAATGGAGAGCAAGTAGAGGTTGGCGTCTCCCTTGCCCGTGCCCTTCCTGATCCTTTGAGGGAGAGCGAAGAGGGGCACAACGGGACCATCCCTTCGGCTGAGGCTGAATTGGAGCAGCCCCCTGAGATCGTGGCCAACATAAGCGGCAGGGCAGAAGTCGAGCCACAGGGCATCTCGATTGTGTGGGAGGACGTAGAGGAGAGGGAGTACATAGTCCCTGGTGCCGCTTACGTCCTGGTGAAAGATAGCTCCACGATCAAGGCAGGTGACGCCCTTACAGCCGGCCCCTTGAATCCCCACGACCTCCTCAGGATCCGCGGCAGGGAGGAGATGCAACGCTACCTGGTAGGCGAGGTGCAGAGGGTCTACCGCTCCCAGGGTGTGAGTATTCACGATAAGCATATCGAAGTGATCCTCCGACAAATGCTACGTCGCGTACAGGTGGATACCCCTGGCGATGCCGAGTTCATACCCGGCCAGATCGTGGATAAGTTTGAGTTCCAGGATAAGAACGCCAAAGTGCTGGCTGAGGGTGGAGAACCCGCCACCGCCAGATCAGCGCTCCTTGGAGTCACCAGGGCGTCTCTGCTCACCGATAGCTTCCTCGCCGCAGCTTCCTTCCAGGAGACAACTCGTGTACTGACGGAAGCGTCGGTGACAGGTGCCCGAGACAGGCTACTGGGCCTGAAGGAGAACGTCATAATCGGCAGGCTCATACCTGCCAGGCCCAACTTATTGGCTCAGGAGCCAAAGCAACTGGCAGCAGCCAAGGAAGAGGATGGCTTCCCCAGCCAGTGGCTCAGTCTGGCGGAAGTGCCTTCCACCAACGAAAGCTACGAAAACGGACATGAAGTAGATGAGGATATAAAGGAGATAATTGAGGAGACGGCTGAGGCAGAGGACGACTGACGAACCCTCAGGATACTCAGTACCTGAGTTGCTGACGGATATAGCCCCTCGCCATCCCGGAGGCCTTAAGCTGGCTAACCCTGTCATGATAGCTTCGGGCACCTTCGGCTGGGACGGCTATGGCAGGGGCCTTGTGCCTGTCCTGAGCTGAAGTCCTGAGCGGAGCGAAGGGGAAGCCGGAGGAGCAGAGGACGCCTCCTCATCAGAGATGATAGATTTCCAGCGTCTTGGAGCTGTAGTCGCCAAGACCGTCACCATGCGCCCCAGGGAAGGTAACCCAGAGCCTCGCTGGTTCCCTGCCTCATGGAGGCGGGCCCATGAGGCGGGAGAGTGCATATACCTCAACTCCATCGGGCTCACCAACCCCGGAATAGTGGCGGCCCTCAGAGAGAAAGCCCCCACATGGGCAGGATGGAAGGTCCCGGTTATCTTTAGCATCGCAGGTGAGACAGTAGAAGAGTTCGGCTCTATGGCCGCCACGGCTGAAGGTACGCCAGGCATAGCGGCCATAGAGCTTAATCTAAGTTGCCCCAATGTGGAGAACGGCGCTCACTTCAGCCATAGCGCTGAGATAGCTGGAAAGACTGTAGCCAGGGTGAAGTCCTCCACTTCTCTCCCCGTCATCCCCAAGCTCAGCCCCAATGTGCCCAACATAGTACCAATCATAGAGGCGGTTACCTATGCAGGAGCCGACGCAGTGACCCTCACCAACACCATCCCGGCCATGACCATAGATATAGAGGCCAGAAAACCAATGCTGGGAGGCATCACAGGGGGCATCTCTGGGCCAGCCCTTCGCCCCGTGGCTGTGGCCCTGGTCTACCAGGCGGCCCGGGCGGTAGATGTGCCCATCATCGGCGTCGGGGGTATTTTCACCGCCAGAGACGCCCTTGAGTTCATCATGGCCGGAGCCACCGCCGTGCAGATAGGGAGCGCCAACCTGGTGGACTTCCGTGCGCCCCTGGAAGTCCTGGATGGCCTGAGGGCCTACATGGGGGAGCACGGAGTAGCGGACATAGGCGAACTTGTAGGAGCCGCCTGGAAGGGCCTGCCCTGAGTCTGCCAAGGCTGACCTTGACGAGTTCGGCCCCTCTTGCTACACTACTGCTGTATTCCACCAACCCTCTTTTGCCAGATGGGCGGTTAGCTCAGATGGTTAGAGCACTGCGTTGACATCGCAGAGGTCAGTGGTTCAAGTCCACTACCGCCCACCAAACATATTCGAACCGGCCCCGATTTGTCCGGTTCGCTGCCAAATGAGACAGTTAGGTTGCTGCTCTTCTCAGTGAGTCACTTGAAGTCACCGTCATCGGAGGCTGGTGTAACAGACATGTGTATCTTATAATGGAGTGTGACACAAGCTTGGCTCAATCTGGTCCAGTTAGGGCTGGTGAGGAACCGGATGTCATGACGCAGGAACAAGGCCCTCTCCAGGGTGTGGACAAGTGGGAAGCGGAGCGTCTCAGGGCTACCGCCTTTATTCTTCCGGGTGCAGATGTGTCTGGAATGCCGTCTTGGTGGGCGAAGGCAGTTGGGGAGGAGCCAGATGAGGTGCTCACCCGCCCGCGAGCGGGCCAGATGCAACAGGTGGGTGCTTTCGAAGGGAAGCGGCTGGCCTTGGTGGCCCAGCCGGGCCGGGTCGATTGGAATCTTCTGGCGACGATGGGGACTCCGGACGAATCGGTAGCAGGACTTCTGACGTTGGGGCCGTTCTCTGCTACACTGGGACCATTCTTGAATGTCGTAAGGAGATGGCTGGGCGTATGTCCACCTGTTAGGCGATTGGCGTTTGGGTCAGTCCTGGTTAGACCAGTTGCGGACCTCCAGACGGGTTACACAGAACTATCGCAATTCCTTCCCAAGTTTGTGTTAGACCAAACGGACTCTTCGGATTTCCTTTATCAGATCAATCGCCCTAGAATGTCGACCTCCGGTATTGAGCTGAAACTCAATCGGTTGACCAAATGGTCTGTGATGCAAGCCGGATTCATCGAAGTGGCTGTCGGGGGTGCAGTGGGGGCTTCGCTAGCTAGCGGGCCACTGCAATTTGCTTGCAGACTTGAATTGGACATCAGTACTGCCGCGGAGTCCACGGGTGAGATTCCCAAAGACAAGATGCGCTCCGTGTTTGAAGAATTGGTGGGCCTCGGATGTGAAATAGCAGTACAAGGAGATATTCCTTGAGCCCTTTGGTTATAGCCTCCACCACTACGACGCCACAAGGCAAGCACCGGCCGACTAGCCCGTTAGAGACCGGTGAAGGCTATGGTGCTCGTTTGCTCGAACCTCCGGGTGAAGCCCTGGAACATCAAATACTTGATGTGGCTCTCGCCATGACCACAGAAGACCATGAATTACCCGACTGGATGTTCGCAAACACCACCGGTAGCTTAGGGGATCTGCAGAATCGAAGAGCCTACTACAGGGTGGATCCATCGGCCAGATTGTTCTATCTTAGGCTACCGTCGGGTCGCGGGAAGGCGAATTGGGTCGATGTGGCTGAGCCGAGGACCCCCTTCTCTCCGATTAGCGTCTTGCTCCCTACAAGGGCTGTTAGAGTCAAGCCGCCGGTGGTAGGGTCAGAGTCAATACTGCCTGACCGGGCACACCCTCTGCCACAAGGGGCAACAGGGGTTGACGTATATAACTCGCCACAGGAGGTGTATCTGCTCGGTAGGCTCAACGCAGCTTTTGTTGAAGCGGTAGACGAGGTCTTTGCTGATGGTATGGAGTCCGCCTTCTCGCGCAAACTGCGTTGGATTATTCGGACCCATGGCGACGTGGCCATTCATGCGATTGACAGGGTGATGGAGTTTGAACAAGTCAACGTGGAAGTTGCCGGAGAAGTTTTGAGGCAAGTAGGCTCCATTGCCGACCCTCAGACGCGTCACAGTAGATTGATACTGCTATTGCGTAAGCTGGAATCAACCGACCCACGCATTCGGGACGCGGCATCCATAGGAATCGCGGCCATGGACAACCCTGTAGCGAGTGAGAGTATCCGTGCCGCTGTCGAGCGGGAGCGCTCTACCGTACTGAAGCGAAATCTCCAACTAGTCCTTGACCAGTTGCAAGCAACCCAGCAGTGACGTACTTCTTGCGGGTCATAAGGCAGACGCGCTGGCTCAAGTATCCTGATTTGGACTGGTTGCCAGTTGGTGGGCTCCAGGGCGATGCCCTTGGCGACCTCCAAACCACGGGTAATGCTTTGTCTATCTTCAAGGTTGAGAGCGAGACCGACAAAGAACGTGTTGTCATTGGCCTGGCTGCCAATAGGGATAATCTAGCAAACCTCGATTACGCGGTCTTTGAAGACTCCCTTTTCAATACGCTGGGCATCGCTGCCGAGCAGCGGGAAGGCGCTACCCCGGACATACAGGTGAACAACCTACACTACGAACTGCGTAACCTAACGGTAGGACAGGTTGCTCAACTAGCCCAAGTGGTCTCAACGGGTGAACACGGTCGGATTTCGAGGAAACAGGTCAAATCTCAGCTGCAGGCAGCCATTAGTGCAGGGACAGTGGACAGGGGAAGACTTAAGCCTCAACTGTTGAAAGACCTATAGCAGCATCACTGGACTTCAGTGTTATTCCTTGGCGCTACTCAGGCCAGCAGATGCCGCAGCCTCGGCACCACCAGGTCAGGCCGCAGAAAGTTCGAGCGCTGTCCACAGAGGCCCAACGCGCTTTTCGTCTCCGGCTTTGCCAGATTGTTGTCGCTGGTCAATGCCCCAGAGATAAGCCTGCGGCACGCGGCGTGATCGGCATCGCTCCGGTCGAGGGAGGCATAAAGCAGGCCCGTGTCCAGGATCAGCGCCGCGGACGCGGCTCCGGGCGTTCTTCAGCAGTGCGACGAGCGGTGTCCGTGTGTCGGGAAGCACCAATCCCCAGGCTTCGCGGTCTCGGGCGATAGCCTTGACCGGGTAGGCTTACCTTGCTACACTCTTGATAGGTCTTCAGCAGTCAGCTATCGCCATAATCAGGCTGAAAGCTGACAGCCGATTGCTAATGGCTAAAATGGGCGGTTAGCTCAGATGGTTAGAGCACTGCGTTGACATCGCAGAGGTCAGTGGTTCAAGTCCACTACCGCCCACCACTTTCCCCCTACGTTAGCCTCCTCCTGGGTCCTCATTGTTTTGCGCTTCCCGTCTAGTATCGTGCCCGGTCTTAACGGGTGCTCAGCTAACAACGATACATTTACGCTATACCCTGCAATCTTCCGTTTTACAAAGCCAGTCGCTATACTGAAGGCCAAAACCAAAAGAGGGAGGAAAGCTATGGAGTCCAGGACATCTTCGCTGCTGCCCGAGCAGTTTGGCCCCCTTCAGGGAGTCCGCATCCTCTCCAGCGGCACCATCGTCGCCCAGCCCTTCGCAGCGGTGCTGGCCGCCGAAATGGGGGCGGAGGTCGTTCAAATCGAGCGTCCAGGGGTGGGTGATATATGGAGGACGCTAGAGTTTCCCATCGAAGGCAAAGACGGCAACCCAGTAGCCGCCGCCTGGATCCAGCACCGGCGCAACAGCTTTCATATAACCCTTGACCTCAGCACTCCCAGAGGCAGGGAGCTATTCCTCAGCCTCATTCCCCGCTTCGACATCTGGATGGAAAGCTCTATACCGGGGGCCTATAAGGACTGGGGCCTGGATGATGAAACAGTCCTCAAGGCTAACCCGCGCATGGTCATCGCCCATGTTTCAGGCTACGGCCAGGATGGGCACCCCGACTACCTGGGCCGGGCATCCTACGACTTCATCGGCCAGGGCTTTGGTGGGATGATGAACCTGATCGGCTTCCCCAACCCTGATCCCCCCGTGAGGGCGGCCCCCTGGACAGGGGATTTCATCACCGCCCTCTTCTGCCTCTGGTCCTCCCTGGCTGGGTACATCTACGCTCAGCGCACGGGGAAGGGGCAGGCCCTTGACCTGGCACAGTACGAGGCCGTCCACCACACCCTGGCTGGGACGATGGTGGCTTATTACGAGCTGGGGATAGTACGGGAGCGTTCCGGCAATAAGGCGGGGCTGTTCCAGCCCTACGACGCCTTCCGGGCCAGAGATGGTTGGGTCAACGTCGCTGCCGTGGGCACCGTTTTCAATCGTGTATGCAGGGTCCTGGGCCTTGACCCCGCCGAAGAGAAATGGCAAACTGCCCGGACTGATGTGGAATCTCCTGAAGGGGTCGAGTTCGATGCCATCCTGCGTGGCTGGGTGGAGGAGCGTACTGTGAAGGAAGTGGTGGACGTTATGAACGCCGCCCAGGTGGGTTGCTGCGCCATTATGACCCCTGAGGATGTAGCCGAGGACCCCCATTACCAGACGCGAAACGTCCACGTCGAGTGGGAGGATATACAGTTGGGGAGGAAGGTCAAAGGCATCGGCATCACTCCCAGGTTCTCCCTGACTCCCGGGAAAGTGTGGAGGGGGTCTGTGCCCCTGGGCTACGACAACGAGCTAGTCTATAATCACCTTCTGGGGCTATCGCCTGCGGAGCTGGCGCGACTGCGTGAGCAAAAGGTCATTTAAGTGATATGTTCCTCAAATAGCCTGGCATCTTTTATCCTATTTGCAACGATTCCTGAGTGACAGCGTCCCGTTGACAGAGGCCATGCCCTGTGCTTTCATGTAGAGAACATAAGTTCTGATAGCCTCAACAGAGGGGCTATTAGAGAAGGGGTAAGACCTATGGCCAGGGTGCGCTATGAGGAGATACAGACCAGAGGCGCTCTGAACCGTGTCCGCGGTATGGGGTTCGGGTGGTCTCTCAACCCTTATCAAGGCTGTGCCCACGGCTGCCATTACTGCTTTGCAAGGCGCTATCACTACTTTCTCAACCTGAGCCCCGATGAAGACTTCTCCGGCATCGTCTTTGCGAAACTCAATCTGCCTGATGTGCTACGCCGCGAGCTTTCCCGACCCTCCTGGAGGTACGAGAGAGTGGCCATAGGCACTGCCACCGACCCGTACCAGCCCATTGAGGGTAAATACCGCCTGACCCGCCGATGCCTGGAGGTCTTCTGCCGGAAAGGGAGCCCCATCAGCCTGGTTACCAAAGGGACTATGGTGGTGCGTGACCAGGACCTGCTGGCCGAGTTGGCCCGGCGGGCTGGGTGCACCGTATGTTTTAGCATCACAACCCTGGACGACGCTCTGCGGAGCCGCCTGGAGCCAGGCACACCACCACCTCTCAAGCGCCTGTGGGCTATGGAGAGGCTGGTCCTGTCTGGCGTGAACGCTGGGGTGCTCCTGGCCCCAGTTATACCTGGCATCACCGATAGCCCTGCCAATCTGGCCGAGGTAGTGCGAGGGGCTGCCGACCACGGCGCTTGCTTTCTTGGGACCAATGTGCTCCACCTTAGGGAGGGCACGAAGGAGCACTTCCTGAGCTTCCTTGAGCAGGACTACCCCTGGCTGAAGGAGACCTACAGGGGCCTTTACCCAGGCGCCTTCGCCCCCTGGCGCTTAAAAGAGAGCCTTCAGACACAAGTAGCCGCCCTGAAGCAGCTCTACGGGCTAAAAGAGAGGTATGAAGCGGTGGAAGCGCCGCCAAGGCCCAGTCAGCTACAGCTTGCCCTCTAAAGTGGCTACATTCATATTGCATTTCTCTTTTTTTGATGTAGAATGTGTACTGATATTTGGTAGATAGGGCCTCTCACTTCATTTCATCATCGGCCTAGCTGCTGGGCTCCTTTGAGAGCATGGGTGAAAACCATACTGCACCCTGAAGGATGGGGTATATTACACACGCTCTGAGAAAAGCACCCAGCAACTGACCGCAGGACCCGAATGTTGGTGAAGAAGGTGACACATGGTAGTGGACCGGGCCCAGAATGTTACCACGCCCCGCATTACCGATGAGGCCAACTTGTTGGACTGGGTCTGCCGCTACATCGAAGGGCAAGGTTTCACCTATCCTCGAGAGGTAGTGGCCGACTACTATATCTCCCTCAAGACCAAGCCTTTTGTGATTCTGACGGGAGTCAGCGGCACCGGTAAAACAAGGCTCACCCAGTTGCTTGCCGATGCCCTTACCAGCGCAGGCTCAGGGCATTACCTCCTCGTGCCCGTGGCTCCAGACTGGACCGATAATAGCTACCTCATGGGGTACTATAACGTAATCCAGGAGAGGCAGATAGATACGGCCTTCTCCAGATTCTATAACATGGCAGGAGATGTTCGGAAGGAGCCTTTCTTTGTCTGCCTGGATGAGATGAATTTAGCTAAAGTAGAACACTACTTCAGCCACTTCCTCAGCAATATGGAGACAGGTGACTTTCCTGCCAATCTCTTTATCACCGGCACAGTCAATATAGATGAGAGCACATACCAGTTCAGTAGAAAGGTACTTGATAGGGCCAACACCATCGAGTTCAACGATGTCAACCTGCTGGACAGGCCACGTGGCGGAGACGTGTATGACAGCTTCACCGTAGGTGAGAGACAGGCCATGTTCGACCTGTTCCTGGTGTCCAGGGAGATGGAGTGGGACGAAGATGTGTTGTTCACCCTGGATGGCATCAACGCCATTCTGAAGAAAAGGAATCTTCAGTTCGCATACCGAGTGCGAAACGAGGTCCTTAAGTTCGTCGGCAATGCCGAGGGCCTGCTGGAGAAATACACCGCTCTGGACTTGCAGATCCTTCAAAAGGTCCTTCCGAAGCTCTCTGGCACCAGGGAGCAGCTGGAAAGGGTCCTGGTTGAGATGCTAAGCTATCTCCTTCTGGGGAATAATGACCCGCTGCCTGCTCCCGTCAAGGACCTGTATCTCCTCGATCCCGCCGAATATGAGGAGTGCTTGTTTCCCAGGTCGGCTAAGAAGATTGCACGAATGCTAGCCCGGGTACGAGAGGATGGATTTGTCACCTTTTACGAGTAAAAGCTGAGCCATCTGGAGGAGTCATGGAAACCAGTATGAGTGCGCTGGAAGAACCTCTCCAAACCCCCACAGAGCTCCTGGAATCCCTTGTCCCACAGGTGCCAGAGCCCGAGCTGTTTCTGGAATATCCCAGGGAGGTTGTAGAGCGATACCTCTACGAGCGCGAGGGCTACTGGAAGAGAATCCTGTCTCAACATGAACGGGCGGCTATGCTGGATTATATCCGTGAGGTCAGCTATGTCCTGGCGTGGGACCTTTTCAGCGAAGAGGACGTTTCCGTTATGCCTGAGGAGACCCGCAAGGCTATATCGCTGCAAACACTCCTGGAGTACTGCTCGGGGGTATTTCGAAGGCTGTCTCACCTTATCGCTCTAATAGACCAAAGCCCGAACCAGCAGATCGCCAGAGAGCGAGTCTTTGTAGATTTCAGCCTGACCAGGAAGGCGGGCCCTGGGTCCATTAACTGGCTTATGTCCCACCCCAGAAGCCATCGCTTCGAGCGGCCTGCGCCCAATAGCACCATAGCCCCAAATCTGAGGCAAGTTTTTTCCCAGAGGTCTGCGGACGGAGAGGAAGTATCTTATCTGCCTTCTGAGATAGCGGAGACTCAGGTTCGCATAGATTACAACACCTATGAAAACCGTTTTGTTCGCCGATTTCTGACCACAATGCATAGTGACATCAATACCATAGCAAATCTGGCGGCGATGCAAGAGGAAAATGAAATACGGGCTGAAGCAGAGGCTCTCATGCGGAAGATTGGCGAGCTGCTACAGTACGATTTCTTGAAGTATTCCTCGCCAGCGTTCAGCGCCCGGAGACCCCCTGCAGCTCATAGGCAGCCCTACTATCACCAGATCTATGAAATCTACCGCCACTACCGGCGCATCTTCGATTTCGACTGGGGGAACCCCCTTTTCAAGCTGCCTTTGCGTCGTACCTGGCTTATTTATGAATACTGGTGCTTCTTTAAGGTGATTGATGTATTGAAGAGCCTGGGGTTCAAGCTGGTGAAAGACAGGGTCACCCTATTTTTTGAGAACCCCGAGTCGAAGCTGACTCTTGAGCTGCCCAAGGGGCAGGCCTCTGTCCTGGAGCTATTACGTGAGTCCGATGACGCTCTGGTTACAGTGTTGTATAGTGGCGAGACCTCCGACCCAACCTTCCTTAATCCCGCAGATGGTGTTTACCATCCTGTCGCCCCCACCATATTCATGATGTTTGAAGGCAAGGCCTATCTCTTCGATGTCAAGTTCAAAACGTACACTGCCAACGGTAGCTGGCATGATGACCTGGATAGGTTGCATGGGTATCGAGACGCTCTAGGGGCCAGCGGGGCCGTTGTCCAGGAGGCCTGGTGCCTTTATCCCGCCTCTGGAGTCAACGGACAAATGAGGCCAGTGTCGCCAGACTCGGTGTACGAACCTGAAAAGTCTCCCCCAGATGGAGGTGTTGGGCTTCTGGCCGTTCACCCCTCTGATGATACTTCCTGGCGAAGGCTGGTAAAACTGCTGGGGCGCTGGTTCCCAGACCTTTCTCTTGTCGCCTCCTCACCCCAAAGCCCAGGTGAGGTGTCTGGGCAAAACGCCGGGGCGGAGCGGCAGGAGTCCCTGGGTACGTCTGCTCTCCCGCCTCCAGGCCTTCCTCCAACCCCTGAGCGACTCGGTAGTGGTGAGTGACCTGATGATTCCTAGAGATTTGACCCAGCCCTGGAGGGTATCCGAGAGGGCGGGGCATGGACCATATGATAGCTGTTAATTGTGCGCCCAATATCCTCTGACCTTGACGGGAGAGGTGCTAATAGGTGTTCTGGAGATATTCACACTAAACGTATACTAATTGCACACTACTTTCACACCAACAGCGAAGTATAAAGCATATATCTATGAATAACCGGCCCGCTAGCACTATACAACAGCTATCTAACCCTTTCACCTACGGTAAGCCCGTATCGGATACCAAACGCTTTGTGGGAAGAAAGGAAGAGGTCCAGCAGATTTTCTCGCTGCTGCGCGCGTCGGACTTTGGAAGTGGCTCCATTGTGGGCGAACGCCGGTCCGGCAAGACTTCCTTCCTGAACTACATCTCCCATCCTGATACAGTAAGGCAACATGGCCTGGACCCCGATGCCTGCCTCCTGGTATATCTGGATCTGGACATGCTCGTGCCCACCAGCACGCCCAGCCGGTTCTACGAGTATATGCTCAGGCGTATTGCGGCCAGGGTGCAAGACCAGAAGCTAAGGGAACAGATGAGAGAAGTAGGTCAGCAGGAGAAGATAGTCAACTACGACCTTGATGAGCTTTTTGATAGCGTGGATGCCCAGGGCCTTCGTATAGCTCTGCTCCTGGACGAGTTTCAAAATGTGGCTAACAATGGTAACTTCGGACTCGATTTCTTATATGGCCTGCGTTCCCTGGCTACTCACCATGGCCTCGCTCTCATCACCTCAAACCGTGTTAGTCTAGAGGAGACAGGTCCTTCCGAGACGATGCATAGTTCGCCCTGGTTTAACATCTTCTCTACCACTATCCTTCTGCCTTTTTCGCGGAGCGACGTAGAAGACATGCTGCAAAAGTACCTGCAAGGGACGGGCGTCTCCTTCACGGATACCGAGGTGAGATATGTCCTATCCCTGGCAGGGATGATGCCTTTCCCGTTGCAGGCGGCGTTCGGTTTTCTGTTCGAGGCACATCAGGTGGAGCGTGACGAGGACCATATGCTCGCATTTGTGAAAGAGAGATTCGAGCAGGTGGCATCTCCCTATTTCGAGTCCTGCTGGCACAATTCCTCGGAGAGAGAGAAGGCCGCCCTGGCGCTCCTGACCCTGCTGGCAAGCCAGCACAACGGGCAACCGAGCTACTGGAAGAGTGCACAGCTGGAGTCCTGGTACATGAACGCCGGTGGCGCTCTGAATAGGCTGGCGGATAGAGGACTTCTCATCCGGGGCCACGACCGCTATGCCCTTGCCTCTACCTCTCTCTATCGTTGGATCGCCGAGGAGCTTACCAGTCCCGCGAGAGAGGCGGACAGGGAGGAGGAACGACGCTACGAAAGTCAGATAAAGGCCTCCCTTCCTCAACAAGATGTGGCCCGCATTGTACAGTGGCTGCGAGGGGTGGATACGAAATATAGGTCCCTCTTTGCCAGATGGGCGTGCGACCCACGGACATCGGAAAAGGCCTTCGATCTCTTTACCTCGTCGAAGCTGCCCTTCGAGGCGTCAGGAATGCGAAGAGGAGATGTGGAGTCTGGGTCTACTGAAATGAGGGCTTCGGAAGCGGAGCTACAGATCGAGGCGGATGCGGAACAGCGCACAGACCTCCCTGGAACGGAATGGGAGCAGCCTCAGTTGCTGCAAGCGGAGGATGGTCTGTTAAGTATCCTGTTTACTGACCTGGAGGGCTCAACCGAGCTGCTTAACCGCCTGGGAAACGAAGCGAACCAGGAGTTGTTGCACGTCCATAACGATATAGTCCGGGAGCGGGTGTCCCAATATGGTGGCACCGAGGTGAAAAGCATGGGGGACGGGTTCATGGTCGTCTTCGCCAGCCCGAGAGCCGCAGCTGACTGCGCTGTAGTCATACAACGCCGCCTTGAACAGCATAACCTGGAGCACCAGGACCGTCAATTGAAGGTGCGCATGGGAATCAATGCCGGAGAGGTTATCCAGGAGGATAAGGACTTCTTCGGCAATGCCGTCGTCCTCGCTGCAAGGGTAATGGCTCAGGCCTCTGGAGGGCAGATATTCGTCTCTGAGCTATTCCAGAAACTGCTGGGCAGCGCTGGTAGCTTTCACCTCACAGACCGTGGCTGGAAGCGGCTCAGGGG
>Ga0137829_11350093_pt1 | contig 31231 bp, 41 predicted proteins | sample OV2TP2_FD_97737 | JGI IMG/M metagenome (GOLD analysis project Ga0137829, IMG submission 97737) | reverse complement strand
GCGGCGTCCGGCTCCAGGCCGCAGGCGAGTTGGAGCACCTGACGGATCGGCTGGCGGGCCGTGGCCAGCGGCGTGGTGCCCTGACAATCCCAGCCGCCCGACAGGCGCGCCGTGCACTCCAGGAGCTGCGGCTCCCCGCTGTCGGGGAGGAGCAGGTCGGCCTTAAACGGCCCCCAGGTCACGCCCAGGGCGCCCGCCGCCACGAGGAGCAGTTCATAGCACGCTTCCCACTTCTCGAGCGGCAGCGCGCTCGGGTTGATGTGCCCCAGCTCCAGTGGCAGCCCCCCCTCAGCCCGAAAGACGCGGTCCACGAGGTTGAAAAAGCAGGGCTGGCCGTCGTGGTCGAAAATGACCTCGGCGCTATGCTCCGTGCCCGTGAGGTATTGCTCGGCGAGGAGGAGGCTCAGCATGTCGCAGCGGGTGGCATAGGGGATGGCGGCGTGCACGGCGGCTGCGAACTCGGCGTGGGAGTGAATAATCCGCACGCCGCGGGAGGCCGAGGCCTCCAAGGGTTTGACGAGAAACGGCCGGGAGAGATCGGCCACCAGGCGGACGAAGTAGCTGAGGGTCGCCTCCCCGTGGGGGCTGAGGCAGACGAGGGGCTGGTAGCGCGGTTGCGCCTCGTCCAGGTGGGCCGCGCTGAGGGCCAGGCGCACGGCGAGCTTGTTATGGCTGCGCCGCGCCACGGCCTCGGGCAGCCCGGGCGTGCCAGCGGCGCGCGCCACGGCCGCGACGGTGGGGGCCGTGTCGCTGCCGCAGGTACTCACGCCGCGCAGGTGATAGGAGTCTTTGAGCTGGGCCACCAGCGCCACGTGTCCCGCGATATCAAACGTATCGCAGGCATAAAAGGCGTCGGCAACCGCGGCGCCGGGGGCCTGGGGGTTCCGGTCGGTCGCAATGACCTGCAACCCCAGGCCGTGGGCGGCGGTGATCATGGGCACCTGGAGGGCCCCGGCTCCAACGATCATGACGGCGTCCGGGAAGGGTGTCATGGGGATCTCCCTAGCAAAAATATCAGTATACCATCCCTGCCCTCCGGGGGACTCCAGTCGCTCAGAAGCCTCGTATGCGCCACAAGCGTACCGTTACTGCTTATCGGGGCTTGGACGGCCAGGCTTCTTTGGCGTCTTGCCCCTCTGGTGTGTAAGGAGAAATGGCACTACACACACGGCGAAAAGCATCATCACTGCACATACGCCATATCCGACAGAGAGAATCAACTGATTTGCAGGCATACTCACGTCGCTCATTTGTCAGCAAATCCTTCCATGTGTGGAACCCCCTCGCTTGAGCCATGGGGAGGAACACATGGTTGCCCTGAAGGGGCAACAGCTTTTTCCCCATTGCATAGACGTAAGCATGCTGATATACTGAGTGCCATGGAACAAGCTTTGACACTGGTATGCAAAATCCAACCGACTGACGAAGAGGCGCAACATATCGATGCGACGTTGCAGGCATTTGCGGACGCCTGTACGTATATCCATGCCACCATTCCTGAGCGCATCGTCAACGTCATGCGCATGCAAGCCATGCTCTACTACGATGTGCGTGGGCGTTCTGGCCTCTCCTCCAACCTGGCCCAGCAAGCCTTCCGCCGGGTCTCTGGCAACCGCAAGACGGCCAAAGCCAACGGGGATGTCGTCAAAGCCTTTGATCCCACCAGCATCCAGTATGACCAGCGGATCTTCTCGTTCAATGAACGCGACTGGAGCGTGAGTCTCACCTTGTTGCATGGGCGCGTCCACTTCCGACTGCGCCTGGGAAACTACCAACGCGGCAAGCTGACCGGGCACAAGCCCACCAGTGCGCAGTTGTGCAAGCATCCTGATGGGTCCTACGCGGTCCATATCCAGGTCAAAGAGACGATCCCACCTCCACAGACACCTACGGATGTCCTGGGTGTCGATCTTGGGCGGACCGACATTGCCCACACCAGCGATGGCGAGTGTTGGGACGGGACGGATATTCGCCAGTGTCGGAACCACTTTGCCCGTATGCGGGCTGCACTCCAACGGAAAGCCTCGAAGGGCACCAGAAGTACCCGGCGCAGATGCCGTGAGCTGCTGGACCGGCTGTCGGGGCGTGAACGGCGGTTTCAACGGCACACGAACCACGTGATTTCCAAGACCCTTGTCGAGAGAGCACAGACGAAACAGGCGGCGCTGGCGCTGGAAGATTTGACCGGCATCCGCGCGCGGACGAACCAACAGCCTCGCACGAAGCCTGAGCGCCGTCACAGCAACAGTTGGGCGTTCTTCCAACTGCGGCAGTTCATCACGTACAAAGCCGCATTGGCTGGCGTGGTGCTGTATCTGGTGCCAGCCGCCTATACGTCCCAAATGTGCCATGGTTGTCTGCATCTCGGCTCTCGCCAGGGCAAGCGGTTCGCCTGTACCAACCATGCGTGCGGCTGGACGGGCGACGCGGATTTCAATGGGGCACAGAACATCAAAATACTGGGGGTGTCTCTAAACCTCCCCCGTGGTCCGTGGGTCCACTCCCTCTGGAGTGGGAAGCCCGCAGGGCTTCTAGAAACCCCCTGCCTTTAGGCATGGGGTAGTTTAGGCCCCGCGGTCGTCCTCCTCCCAGCCGGCCTCGCCGTCCTCCTCGACGAGGCACGCCAGGGCGATCCAGGCCTCCTCGAGCACCTGCGCCGCGCCGACCTGGAGCATTGGCTGTGCCCCGCTGAGGGCGCGCGTCAGCGTCGCCAGCACCTTGGGCATGCAGGCCGTGAGCGCGTCGGTCTGGATCGCCGCATGCAGGGCGTCCGGGCCGAGGGGCACCCGGCGCACCAGCGTCGTCCAGGCGCGCAACACCCCCGCCGCCGCCGTACAGCGCACCAGCGGGTCGGCATGCCCGAGGGCGGCGCTCAGGATGCGGACGGCCGCCGGCGTCAGGGCGGCCAGCTGCTGGACGTGCGTCGTGGCCGCGTCGTCAGAGGCGTGCGGCTCGTCGTCGTAGGGGTCGCGATAGTCTTCAGCCATCGGGGGGCTCCTGTGCAGTGCGAATGTCGACAGGCTTTGGAGCCTGTATCGGTTGTGCGAGGAGGGGGCTTAAGGCGGCGCCCGGCGGGGATTATTTGACGTAGGTTTGCACGCCGCACTCGTCGGCGAAGCGATTATAGGTCTTCTGAAGGACGCCGCTGCGGTACCCCCACCAGTAGCCCCCCCAGGCGTCTGGGGTAAAGACGATGGGGTGGCTCCCCAGGGGGACGACGCAGGCGGCGCTGTTGGCGACCTCGCGCAGTTCTAAGGCGCGCTCGCCGGTCGCATACCAGCCGTCCAGGGAGAGCAACCCGGTGCCGGGCGTCACGACCCAGAAGACCTCTTCGTGGTCGGCGTAGCGCGTCTCGGCCTCGGCGGGCGTGGCGTGCGCTGGCCAGGACGACCACGCGCCGGGCGGGTTGAGCGTTTCCCCGACGTGGAGGGTCCAGCCCGGCGGCGTCACCCATTCGGTGACCTGTCGGGCGTGCGTGCCCTCGCCGACGGCGTGCGTCCAGCGGTGCTCCGGGCGCTGCACCAGGGGCAGCGGCGCCCAGGCCGCTGGCGTGGCGTCTGTGGACAGGAGGAGCACATCAGCCGCCAGCCACTCCGTGTAGTCGAGGTAACAGCCCAGCTCAAACTCGACGCCGCCGGGAATCCGCAGGAGGGCTGGGGGCGCCTGGCGCACGTGCGCCCGGCCGGGCAGGTGCCAGACCTCCCCGGCACGGCGCACCGTCAGGCCGCCGACTAAGGGGTAGACGACGACCTCCCGTCCGCCGGTCACGATGAGCTGGTAGACGGCGTCGCGGGTCAGTTGCAGGCGCTCCAGGCGCAGCGTCGTCAGGGGCGCGGTGTCCGGGGACAGCAGGGTGGTCAAGGGCATGCAAGGTCCTTAGCGTGATATATCCGTGACGCACACGGCCTCAGCGTTTTCTGCCGATGTAGAGCAGTTCTCTGCCGATGCCGTCCGCGGCGAGCTGTCGCGCATACTCGGCTTCACGGTCAGGCCACTTGCCTGTCGTCTCATCCAGCAGTTCTGCGCGCATGCGCCGGATGTGACACCAGCGGCCCAGGGCTGGCTTGCGGACGTAATTCTTCCCGTCGAGCAGGAACTGTTCCATGGGATACGTTGATCGGGCGTAGACGACGTCAAACCCACAGCGCTGCAACAGGCAGCGGAGCGTGGTCGGGTTGAAATAGTGGAGGTGCTGGGGCGGGTGAACAAACCAGTAGGGGAGATCCAGTGTGGCGCACGCTTCGAGCTGCTGCGGGTTGAAATCATTCGGGACCTGGACGACCACCAGCCCGCCCTCGGCGAGGAGTTCCCAGCACTGGAGCAGCGCCGCGGCTGGCCAGGGCAGGTGTTCGAGGACTTCGTAGAGGTAGCACAGGTGCGGGCGCATGGGCAGGGGCTCGGGATACCGGCCCGCGGTGTCGAGCGTGCCGCAGAGCATGGCATGCCCCCGGGCTTCTAAGCGCCCCGCCAGGGTCGGATTGACTTCGATGCCCCACGTCTCGAGCCCGAGCGCGGCCGCGGCATCAAGGGCCAGGCCTGGACCGGCGCCGATGTCGAGACAGCGGACGTCGTCTGGTGGCATGGCCGGCAGTCGTTCCAGGGCGCGTTCCAGAATCTTGCGGTGCGTAAATTCCCACCACAGCCGATCCCGCTCATACTGTTGCACATACTGGGGCTTGTCGCGTTGGTAGAACTCGTGCTGGTAGTACAGCCGGAGGGTGTCGTCATCCGGCAGTGGCACGACATGGATGCCGAGGCAGGGGCTGCAGCGCAGCACCGTGGCGTCGCCGTGTCGGGTGAGGACGGGCCCGTGATGCCCCTGCCAGCTCACGACCTCCGCGTCATCCGGGGGCTCACTGCCCCACGCGGGCCAGGCAATAGCGGTCCTGCGGGGCACGGCTAACTCCCTCTCAAAAAGCTGCACAGGAACCCTACGACAATCACGCCGGCCACCAGGAAGCTGACCACGTCTATGACGTCCATGAGGAAACCTCCTCCATAACAATGCGTCCCTGTCCCGGCAACGACAGCACGCGGCCCCGGTACGCCGGCGGGCGCTCCAGGAGCAGGCGTACGCAGGTCTGCGCGATGTCCTCCGGGGTCGTGGTGGCGCGGGGGTTGAGCCGCGTCTGGGCGCTCGGCCGCACCAGGTACGTATCGACCTCGTCTTGCGCCGCAAGGCAGCGGGCATAGGCTTCCAGGCCGGCCTTGCTGGCGGTGTAGAAGCGGTGGTCGTAGGGACAGTCATCGACCACGCCGGACGAGAAAAACAGCACGACGCCGTGCGTGGCGCGCAGGGCGGGCAAGAACGCCTCGGTCAGGCGCAGAGGGGCCAGAAGGTTCACCTCGACCTGCGTGGCAAGGGGGGCTTGCGTGAGGGCGGCGCAATGGACCAGCGCGTCGATGGGGGGGGTGTCTGAGCCGTCCACCAGGACCCACAGCTGCTGGCAGCCCGCCGCCGTGCTCAGGTCAAAGGTGAAGGGGGGGGGCAGCGCCCCAGACGGCTCCAGGACCCCCGGACTGCCGTCCAGGCCACAGCCGGTGTCGTTGACGAGGACCTCGTGCCCTTGGGACACGAGCTGGACCGCCATGGCCCGGCCGATGCCGCGCCCGCCGCCGGTAATGAGACATCTCATATGGTCCAGTCCTCCCAGGGGCGGAACTCCGTCGGGTCGTCCAGCCCCGTGTCGCGGTAATAGCGGATCGAACTCTCCGGCAGCGCCCCCCACGGCGTCTGCCAGCCGGCTGGGGCGTTGAACATCGCCTGGCGACAGCGCCGGCACTGGCGCACGTGCGGCCCCTCGACGGCAATCGGCGTGCCGCAGCGCAGGCAGGGTTGTTTACAGGCGCGACACTGCCCGGCGGTGGCGCCCCCCTTGGCGACCGGCTGGCCGCAGCGCCGACAGGCGTGCGCGGGTTGCAGGCGCGCCACGAGCGCCGCCGAGGCCGGGCTAAAGGCCAGCGTCGAGGCCGCGTCCAGGGCTTTCGGCCAGGCCCCGTACTTGAGCAGGCGCGTATAGTGGGGCAGGCCGTTGGTGGCCCGGCACTCCTCGGAGGTGGGCGGGCGGTCGTGGGCCACCCACCAGTCGGCGACCAGGCGCACGGCGCTATAGTGGCTCATCGGGGGCGGCATCAGGGACCCTCCTGCGGCAGCGCCAGGATGGCCTGCGCCACGCGCTCAGCCCCCCGCCCGTCGAGGCGGCCTTCGGAGGCGCGGTGCATGCCGACCAGGCGCGTGCGGCTGTGATAGAGGCCCTGCAGCGCGTCGTAGAGTTCCCGCCGTTGGAGCTGCGCCAGCGGCGTCGTCAGCGGCCAGAGCGCCCCCTCGCTGGCCACTTCCAGGGTGCGCGCCGCCGCGACGTCCCCCAGCGTGCGCCCCACGGTCAGGCACGGCGTGCCCAGGAACAGCGCCTCGTAGACGCTGACGCCGAAGGGGCACACCAGCAGCTCCGCCTGCTGCACGTAGTCTAGGCTGTAGCCGGTGAGCCAGACGTCGGGGGACAAGACGGGCAGCGGGCTCTCCCAACGGGCCGCCTGCCCCAGGCAAAAGATGCGCGTGCGGCCGGGGCACAGGGCCGGGGCCGCCAGCAGGAGGTCGAGCCACACGGGGAGGGTCTGTTCCGGGTCGCTGCCGCCGGCGCTGCACGTCACCCAGGGCCAGCGGTGGCAGCCCCCAGTGCCGTAGGCGCGGCGGGTGGCGGCCGTCACGTCCGGGCGCAGCAGCACATAGTCCCAGCCGACGAGCAGGCGGTCGCCCCAGGCGGCGTCGAGGGTGTCGAGGGTGTCGGGGTCATAATGGGCGCCAGGGAGGACCAGTAAGTCACAGGTCTGTGGCTCGGCCCAGGGGTGGTCGAGCCGCACCACGGGGCAGAGCTGGCGTAGCGTCGTGAGCTGGTGCGGGTCGTCGGGGTGCGGCACGTCGAGCACCAGCACGTCGGCGGGCTGGAGGACGTGCCGCAGCCAGTCGAGCACGCCGCTTTCGGTGGGCGCCCCGGGAGCCTGCCACACGTCCCACGGCGCCTCCCCAGGCGGTGGGGCGGGCAGCAGGCTGTTGAGTCCGGCGGTGCGGGTGACAAAGACGGGCGGGGCGCCGCCGGCCCGCAGGGCGACGGCGAGGGCGTGCATCCGGTGCAAGTGGCCGAAGCCACAGGCGCCGCCGGCGTCAACGCGGAGGAAGACGCGACGGGTCATGGAAGCCTCGACGTGGAGCGTCTGCTGCGCATAGGTCCTCTCCTACAAGAGGCGGCCGCAGGGGAATCTGTCCTCACCAATGCTGCCGCCTCTGCCCCGGCGGCCTGGGGGAATTGCCACGCTCTGTGCGGCCGGCGCTTGCCCGCCGGCCTCGGGGCGTTCTACCAGGCGTACAGTTGCCGCGTCTCTCCCCGCGACACGGGGCGGCGTGAGCGGCGGGGAGGAGGTCAAGACCACCGTGCGGCGAAGACCGTTTGAATCGTCGGGCCGGCCAGCGCGGCCTTGACTTGCCGTGTTTTGAGCGCCGCGGCGATGACCTGACAGGCGTCCTGGGCGGCATGCAGGAGCGCGGTCACGTCGTCCTCAGTCCAACAGCTCATGGGAAAGATGGCGCCGCTGCCATGGAGGATGCCGTGTTTGAGGTTTTCTGAGAGCCACAACGTCATGAGGTCTGCGGCCGTGGCGTGCTCCGTGTCGTGCCACTTGCAGACCAGTCTGGCCTCGTTGCCTAAGAGCGTCACCGGCAGCTCCAGGTCCGCAAACAGTGCCGCAAGTCCGTTCCCCAGGCGCGTGCCTCTGGCGGCGAGGCGTTCGAGGGCGTCCGTGGTGCGCAGCGTCTCGAGCGTCGCTTTGGCCGCCGCGAGGCTCACCGGGTGCGCCGCGTGCGTCGCCGACATGAAGACGTTGCCGTCCTCGAACAGCGCCATGAGGTCGGCACGCCCGCACAGCGCCGCCAGCGGATAGCCGTTGGCCAGGGCCTTGCCGACGCAGGTCAGATCCGGGCAGACGCCGAAGCGCCCCTGCGCCCCGCCGAGGCCGTAGCGAAAGCCCGTCACGACCTCATCCAGGACGAACAGGGCGTCATGCGCCGCCGCCAGGTCGTGCAGCTCCTGGAGCCACTGCTCGGTCAGCGCCTCGGGCTCGCCCCACGGGCGCGGCGGCACCTCCGTCAGGAGGGCGGCGAGGTCCGCCCCATAGACGTCCAGCAGGGCGGCGAGTCCGGCGGCGTCGCCCCAGGCGAATTGGTGCGTGGAGCCGCGCACGGCCGGGAGGATGCCGGCGTGCTTGGGCGTGCTCCCGATGTAATTATCCGCAAACCCCCCATACCCGGACCACAGGATGTGTCGGTGGCCGGTCACGGCACGGGCCAGACGCACCGCGGCGTTCGTGGCATCGCTGCCATTGAGGCAGAAGCGGGCCAGGTCAGCGCTCACGAGGCACTTGGTGAGGCGTTCGGCGACCTCGACCTCCAGGGGGTGGGCGAGACTAAACGCGGCGCCCTGGGTCACCTGGTGCGCGACCGCGGCATCGACGACCGGGTGCTGGTACCCTAAGAGGATGGGCCCAAGGGCGGCGATGGTGTCGAGGTATTCCCGCCCCGCCGGATCTGTGACCCGGCAGCCGGCGCCGCGCACCAAAAACTGTGGGGCGGTGGACGGGAACCGAGACGCGTGTTTACTTAAGGTTGCCGGCCCGCCGGCCAGCACGCGGGTGGCGCGTCGCCAGAGGGCATTGCCGTGCGGATCAGGGTGTGCCATGCCTGCGGGACCTTTCGCTCCAGGGGCCAGGGGCCCCCAGCGCGCGCCTGGCCTTTGTCCCGGCGGTCAGGCGGGACAAAGGCGCACGCGGCGGGCTAGGGGCAGGAGAGAGTCGGCTCTTTGTCGGCAGGGACGGAGATTTGCTTGAGGGGGAGGGCGGCCGATGGCGGAGTGGACGTCGGCAGACGTGGAGCAGCTGGTGGAGGTGGTGCGGGAGTTTCATTGGCTGGCGCGGCGCTATTGCGACCACCGCATGTCGTCCGCCGTCGGGGCCTTCAATGCGGCCGTGCGCTGGCTGCTGGCGCGCGGCGTGCGGCTCGACCCGACGGGCGACGCCACCATTTGGGCGCGGGACCGCATGGGGCGGGCGTACGATGGCCTGAGCGAGGCCGAGGCCACCCCGGGGACGCCCGAGGCCCGGGGCGACGCGACGGCGTCACACCTCCCAGGGCCAGGGCGCGGCTGAGGCGGGGGCGGACGCGGCGGGCAGCGGCGGCGCCTCCCCCGGCGCACACGGACAGCGCCACAGGGGGGACACGTTGGCCAGGCTGGCGGGCCAGCGGGGCGTGCCGCAGCGCGGGCAGACGCCGAGGGACACGGTTTCGGTGAGGGTGATGGAGACCGCAGAGGGGCCGGGCACTACGCCGTAGTCCGGTCGCGTCATCGGCGCGGCCTCTTGGGCGTTGTGGCCAGGGCGTACGCGATGCCCCCCAGCCACAGCAGCACGCCCACGGCGGTCAGGGCGGTCATGCACCAGCTAGGCATGCCACGCCTCCTCGCCGTAGCGTTGGGCGAACCAATCGCCCGCCGCCTGGCTGCCGGTCTCGGCCTCCACTTGCGCGACAAAGGCGGCGTTGCGGGGGCGGGAGGTCGCCCAGGCTCCCGCGCTCGCCGCGTGGCGGAGAACGTCGTAGACCTCGCGCCAACCAAAGGCGGTTCCGTGGCGCCAGAGACAGCTCCCCAGGATGGTCTGTAGCGCGTCGAGGTCTGCGGGAGTATCCACACTCCAGCAGTGCTGCGAGAGGTTGAAGGGACAGGGCAGCAGCCGTTGCGGAAAGACCTCGGGCTGGCGCCAGAGATAGGGGCTGACGTGCTCGCGGTCGCTGGGCGTCCGCGCCAGGCTGTCGGCCAGCAAGAGGGCGCTCGCCCGGATGATTTCGCAATCCGTGCCCTCTGGCCATTCCTGGGCGAGCGCCACATAGTCGCAGCCCGGCGTGGCGGCACACAGCGCCAGCGCCTGGTCGATGACCTGTGGATCAATGAGCGGGCAGTCGCCGCAGACGCGGACCACCACGCTCGGCTTGCGGTCCCGGACGACGGCGGCAAAGCGGCCCAGCACGTCGGCGGGCGGCACGTCCGGGCAGCGCACCGTGTAGCCGTGGCGCTCCAGGAGCGGCCCCAGCGCCGTCGTGCTGGCGGGGGTGCGGGGAAGCGCCACGACCAGCTCGTGCGGCGTCTGCACGCGGCGCAGGCGGTCAAGCTGCCACAGCAGCATGGGTTGGCCCAGAAGCAGTGCCATTACCTTTTCGGGAAAACGTAAAGACTCAAGGCGCGCTTGCACGAGGATGAGGACCTGCGCCGCCCAGGCGCCGCCCAGGACGGGCAGGGCGCCGGAGCCCTCGAGAGCCTGCTGCCAGGAGGGGTGCCACGGGAATGGTTGCCACTGTTGCTTGACGATCATGCGATGGCCTCCCTGTCTACGCGGACTGCACCCCAGCCCAGCGGCGCGGCCCGCCGGTGTCGAGCGCCAGGCCCTCCAGGTGCGCCACGTCATTGACCGCTTCAACCGTCCAGGCGGCGCCATCCCACGCCAGCCGTGTGACGCTCCCATTGGCCAGGTACGGCAGGTGCAGGTGCAGCGGCTGGCCGCGCAGGGCCTGGACCAGCACCTCGATACACTTGCCATGCGTGACGCAGACGACGTGCTCCCCCTGCGGCTGCGCCGTGGCGAGCTGGCCGAGCGCCGCCAGGAGGCGCGTTTGCAGCTGGCCCCAGGACTCCCCGCCTTGCGGCACGTAGGTAGCGGGCGACAGGCATTGCCTGGCGAGGTGCGTATAGAAGCCCACGCTCTTCTGGCCCGTCCAGACGCCCATGTCCCACTCGCGCCAGGCGGGGGCAGGAGAGACAAAGCAGCGGCACGCCTGGGCGATCACCCCGGCGGTGTCGAGGGCGCGGCGCAGGGCGCTGCTGTAGACGGCACTCACGTGCTCCTCGGCAAGCCGGGCGGCGACGGCATAGGCTTGCTGGCGGCCGTGGCGGGAGAGCGCATAGGCGCGGGTGCCCTGGAAGATCCCGGCGGCGTTGCCCGCCGTTGCGCCATGACGGATGAGGGACAGCGTCGTCATTTGGCCGCGTCCCGGAGCAGGCTGCGCAGCACGTCGAGATGCAGGGCGGGAAAGGTTCGCCCGTCGCGCTCCAGCACGAGAATGGCGCAGTAGCCGGCACTCTGCTCGATGACGTAGGCCCCCAGCGCCTCGGCGGCATAACTGAAGAGCGTCGTGCCGTCGTGCACATCGACGAGAGAGACGGTCAGTTTCGCATGCTTGGCGTTCATGGGAGACTCCAGACGACCACGTGGGTCGCAAAGGGGTAGCTTGCCTGTGCGGCTTCAGCGGCCTCGCGGCTGGGGAACGCCGCCAGCGGGGGCTGGGCGTGGCCGGGGCGCTGGCCGAGGCGGAACAGGTACGCCTTGTGGGCCTGGGTCTTGGCCTTCGCGGCCTGCGAGACGACTTTACGCGCCACGTGCCCCGTCCTTCTCCTGGCTGCCTGCGTCTGGCTTCTTGCTCCCTGCCCCGCGCGGCGGCTCTGCACAGCCCTTGACGGCGTCCAGGAAGGCCTGGATCGGGTCGGCGAGGCCCGCCCCGTGCCAGGCAACCAGCAGGCGGCCCTTGGCGCCGAGGTCGAGCATGTGCATGTCGCCAAAGACCTGCTTAAAGACGTACTCGTACGGGGGGGACTGCTCGTCCCGCGTCACGGTCACGATCATCGGCGGCGTCCTTTGTGGGTGCTGTCATAGTGGTCTTGAATGACCATCGGCACCAGTAACAGCCAGGCAAAGGGAGGGATCGCGTCGAGCCCCGCGAGCAGCCCGTAGAGGAGCAGGGTCAGCAGCCAGACGACGCTCATGCCCAGCGGCCCTCCCGTGCGGCCTGGACGGGCCGCAGCCAATCCAAGGGATCTCTCCTGGCATACAGGCGGTCATGGCGCTCAGCGGCCAGCGGCGCCTTCTCTGGACTCCCGTAGATGGCGTGCACCTGGCGCACCGTCTGCACCATCTGGGCGAAAGCCCTGGGATCAAGCGCATGCGCCGCGTCCACACTCGTCTGGTCCCCAGCGCACCGCAAGTGCTTTTCGACGACTGAGCACCCAGCAGCGACTGCCAGCGCCGGGACGACGTCTACTGACAGCGTGTGGTCGCTCCATCCCAGGGCCACGTTGGGATAGGCCCAGCGCCAGGCGCGCAGCACGGCCAACCCCGCGTCCTCCGCCGGGCAGGGATAGACAGAGCGGCAGTGCAGCAGCACCAGGTGCCGCTGCTGGTAGGCGCCAAACAGCGGCCCGGTGACGGCGGCGTCCACTTCGTCCGCGGTGGCGCCGCCGGTGGAGAGCAGCACGGGCAGCCCGCTGCGGTTGGCGTACTCCAGGAGCGGCGTGAACGTGAGATCCCCGGAGGCGATCTTGAGCGCCGGCACGCCCAGCTCCTCGACGAGAAACCGCGCCGCGTCGAGGCTAAAAGGGGTGGACAGAAACGCCAGCCCGTGGTCCGTCGCCAGGCGTTGCAAGTCTTTGTGCCAGGCGCGCGGCAGGCCGCCGTGTCGGAACAGGTCGCGCAGCTCGCGCACCCCCAGCCGCTCCAGCCAGGCGTCGTGCGCGGCGTCGTGCCCGCGCGGCACCGCCATGCCGGGCGCGGCGATCTCCGCCGCCGTGAAGGTCTGGAACTTGATGGCGTCGGCCCCGGCGCGGGCGGCGGCGCGAATGAGGCGCCGGGCGGTGGCCACGTCGTGCTGGTGGTTGCCGCCGGCTTCGGCGATGACGTAGGGCCGCGCCGGGTTGTCGAGGGCGACGCCCTGCATCGTCAGGGGCATGGGGCGCTCCTCGCTGCGGAGGACCGCTCGGCGTCTTCTGGCTGAGCCACGCCGCCGGCCAGCGCCAGACAACGCGGCCTCCTGGACGCCTGGCGCTGCGTCCGCCAGCGTTTTTTGACCTCCTCGAGGAGCGTCGGCACCACAAACGGCCAGGCGAGGTCAAACAGAGCGATCCCCAGCAGGATGGCGCTCCCGACGGGATCGGTCTGCACCAACGCGACGGGGCGGCCGGACGGCCCGACGACCATCGCTTCCTCCGGGCTCCGCAGGGTGATGTGTCCGCCGAGTCGTTCCAGCCAGGTCGCGACGGTGTCTACGTCGCCGCGCGCCAGCGCCAGCGCGTGGTGGACGAGCCGGTCGACGCCGGGAGCCGGCAGGCAGGGAAAGTCCCCCACGGTGCGCGTCGGGGCGTTAGACGGCATCGTCGCCCTCCTCCAGGCGCGCCAGCCGGGCGCGCAGCTCGGCGACCGTGAGGCGCCAGGGCCAGGCGTCGCTGGTGTAGGGCAGCGGGACGAGGGACTCAGGGCCTTCGCAGGGGACGTGCAAGCCGGGAGCGGGCGGCGCCTGCCAGCCGAGGGCGGCCGACGGGCCGGGATCGCGCCCCGGCGCCCAGTCGTGCACCAGAGGCGGGAGGCAGTAGGCGGTGCCGACGTCGGAGGCCGTGCGCCACCAGGCGCGGCAGACTTCCTCGGCGCTCAGGAGCTGTTCGTGGCGCTTCTCGCCGGGGCGGATGCCGACGAGGGTATAGTCGCGGTCGGCGACCAGCGGGCTCTCGGCGTCGCGGCCGAGCACCGCCCGGCAGAGGTCCAGCAGGCTGAAGGCCGGCAGGTGCGGGACGAGGACGGCACCGCGGAGCCGCTGGGTCGCCGTCTGCAGCACGAGGCGCACGGCCGAGGGCAGGTCGTACCAGAAGCGCGTCATGTCGAGCGTCGTGATCGGCAGGGGGCGATGCTGGGCGAGGCAGCGCCGATAGGTTTCGAGGACCGAGCCACGACTCGCGGCGATATTGCCGTAACGCACGAGGCTGAACGCGGTGCCCTGCGGGGCGTAGCTGTTGGCCTGAATCCACAGGCGCTCGGCGACGAGTTTGGTCGCGCCGTAGCTGTTGACGGGCGCCACGGCCTTATCGCTGGAGAGCAAGAGGGCCTGGTGGACGCCGCAGTCAATGGCGGCGCGGATGACGTTCGAGGTGCCGAGGATGTTGGTCTTCCACGCCTCGTCCGGGTTGTACTCCAGGGCCGGGACGTGCTTCAGGGCGGCGGCATGGATGATGAGGGTGACGTTACGACACGCCAGCCGCAGGCGCTCCAGGTCGCGGATATCGCCGAGGAGATAGCTCATGCGCGCGCTGCCGAGGTGCTCCTGTAACTGGGACTGCTTGCGCTCGTCCCGGCTATACGCCCGCAGCTTGACGCCGGGAGCGGTCGCCAGCAGGTGCTGGGCGCAGGCGCGGCCAAAGGACCCCGTGGCGCCCGTGAGCAGTACGGTCGGATAGGGAAAGCCGCTCGCCATGCCGTGTCCCCCGCCTGGCTACGGTATCGGCTTCGAGGCCGTAATGCTGGCCCCGCTGCCGCCCGTGCCCATGGTCCGCACCGTGGTGACCTTGGACCCGGTGGTGAGGAACAACCCGGAGATCGTCGCCTGCAGCAGCAACTGGCGCACGTTGGAGAGCACCGAGTGCGTCGCGGAGCCAATCCGCACGTCGACCGGCTGGTCGGCGAGCAGCCAGAGCAGCATGTTGGACGCCGTCGCCGCATCGGTGCCGAGCGGCGCCAGGGCGATGGAGACGGCGGAGAGGTCGGCCGAGAGCTTGTGCACCTGGTGGTGCTCGCGGTCGGCGCCGGTCTGTTTGATGGTGGCGGTGCGAAAGGCCGTGGTGCGCCCGCCCGCCCCGAAGGCGTCGGCGTCCTGCGTTTCAAAGGTCGTGGAGGTGATGGTCGTGAACGGCATGGGCCAGGCTCCTTGTGTGGGACACGTTCGGAGCCTGTATCGGCAGGACGGTAAAAAGCTTTAACGGCGGGGGCATAGGGGGAGAGGAGATGTGGTAGAATCGCCGCTGGCAGCACCCCTTGGGCTCCCGGGGCAATAGGAGCCACCGGTAGGTCACTTGGAGACGCAGACGGGAGGACGGATGCCACTGACCGAGCTGGAGCGCTTCCTCGCGGTGTGTGTCGCGCTGGGCGTGCACTATGAGCGTGAAGAGTACGACGCGGTGAGCGAGATGCTGGAGATCGTCACGGCGGCGAAGGGCGAGGCGGAGCGGGCGCACTGGGTGCTGACCCTGGGGCAGACCCAACTCTATTTTGACGCGGCGGAGCGCTTCCTGGGCTGGCTGACGGACGATACGCTGTGGTGGGAACCGCGCCAAGAGGGCCGCTAGTGCCGCCGCAGCAGGGAGGACCGCTGGAAAGACAAACCTCTCCTGTGCCGCGGCCGAGAGCGGTCTCGCACCGCCGCGGCGTAGCGGCGACGCATCCCAGAGGACACGTCGCCGGGCCGTTTATATCGTCGTCTGGCACACAGGAGGCGGCGCACGGCCGCGCCACACCGTCATAAGGCAGGCCCTCCCCAGAGTGCGGGCGCCCTCCAGGCCGCCAGGGCGTTCAGTCAGGGGCGGACGCCGGCGGGGGCGTCCCCAACCACGGCTCAGGGTAGCATCGGGGGCGCCTGGACCCGTCGGCGTCCGCCCCAGGTCCCTCCATCTGGTCTGCCAGTCTAGCAGCTTTGGCGCCGCCTGTCACTGGGGAAAAAATCAGCCAACTTGTTGAGAAATTGAAGGTTATGGATGGAAGGGTGGTTGAAGTTCAGGCGGGGAAGCTTCCAGCCAGCGTCGACAGCAGGGCGGTAATCGCCTGACGGGCGGTTTCGGGCTCCTGGGCATACTGCCGCCCGAGCCGATTGGCTTCTGTGGCGAGTGGGCCTTCCAGCTGCTCGATCTGCCGGGCATACGCCAGGGGATCGTCTGGTCGGTAGGGTTCGGCGCCCTCGACCTGCTCCGGGGCGACCCGCAGCGGTTCAAGCCGACAGCGACACGAGACATGAGCGGGAAAGGGGACGCGCTGCTTATAGAACACGCCTGGACCAAGGCCGACATCAACCCGCGCGCGCAAATCACATTCGTCGGTGTGGCGCCGCTGTCCACGGACGCGCCAGCGCACGGCCAGGACGAAATCACTCCGGTTATAGATCTCCAACGTACTCTGCCAGTACGCCAAATGTTGGGTATTTCTCGCCAACACCTGCGCTCTATATCTCTGGCGTCCCTCGATAAAGAGGCTGATCGCCGCGTCGACCGCCGCCGCACTCCCCCCCTTGACCGCCTGCGCCAGCTCATGCAGCACCTGGCGCTGGAGCTGCCGCGTCCCCGTGACCCCGCCGACGCGGGTCTCGACCGTGGCCCGCGCCCGCGCCAGGGCCTGCGCCAAGCGCGCCTTGGCCTCTGGCACCCCCGTGAGCGCCGCCCGCGCCTCGCGTTCCAGGACCTGGAAGTGCCGCGGCAGGCGGGGATCGTCCCTCTGCAACGTGCGCAACGCGCTGAGCGTACTCTCGGCGCTCGCCTGGTGACGCAGGCGCGTCAGCAGCACCTGGTGCAGCTCGGCGCGCGTCTGCTGGGCGTTGCGCCAGATCCGCTCACTCAGCTTGAAGCCCCACTTATCCGGGAGGGTGAGCATCCGCTCGGCCACCGCCGTGGGCAGCGTCGTGGTGAGTTCGTCCAGGCTGGGGAGCTGGGAGAGCCCAGGCAGGAAGCGCTGGTCGGGTGAGGCAGCGGGAAAGCGCGTGCGGATCTGCGCCTGGGAGAGCCCGGCGACCTCGGCGGCATGGCGCACCGTCAGTTCCAGGACCGCCCCTTCCTCGCTCGTCAGGCGACGCAGGGCGAGCTGGTAGGCGTTTTGGAGCCCTGCCAGGCCGCCAGCTTTGACGGCCTGCTGCAGGTCACGCGCTAGCGCCGTGTAGAGCGGGTCGAGGCGGCGCCGCTCCAGGTCCTCCAGGTCGGCGAGGAGGCGGGCCAGGTCTACCGCAGGGGTGGGCATTGACAGTCACCATCTGGAGAAAACGCATTTTGAGGCGTTTGTATTCGACAGTCGCCAGACGAAATGTTCGTTTAGCGCCCGACGTACATCAGCCAGACCTCGGTGTGGAGTGTTCCCCAGTGGTCCACCGCAGCAATCTCGACCGCTTGGGCGGAAATGGTCGTCCGATCTCCCGGTCTCACGTCCGCATTGGCCAGGACCGTGAAGCCGTAGTCCACCGGGTCGAGCGTCCCTGGCTTATGGCGCTTGTAGTATGACGCCGCGCCCTCGTAGGGCTGGAGGTCGCCGGTGAGGGTGACGGCGCTGGCAAAGGACAAGACGACCTCGCCGGCGCTGTTCTGGCTGCGCGTCGGGCGCTCAAAGGTGAGCTGCACGGTGGTGCCGTGCCCGGCACAGGGGGCAAAGGGGCCGGTGGTCAGCGGCGGGCCGAAGAGGCTCATGGCGCCGCGCCTTTCCATTCCTTGACGACCTTCTCGGCGCCACGCGAGACGACATAGCCACCAATGCCGAGCTTAATGAGGTCCCACAGGTCCGGCGGGATATCGACCAGGAGATGCATGCCAAAGATCCACTGGAGGTAGGGGGCGAGGAGCATGTTGTGCAGAATAATCGCCACAAAGCTCAGCATGGTCATGGGGCGCCAGGCGGCCGTCAGCCAATGCTCGCTCCTGGCCTCGGCGACCACGACCTGCATCGAGGCCTCGAGGTCTTTGAACTCGCCTTCCTGGGTCAGGCGGAGCAGTTCGAGCTTGGCCTTATCCCGCTCGGCCGGATCGGGCCATACCCGGTCAATGACTTTGCTGCCGATGCCCAACACCGCATCGATGATCGGCAGGGGGATCATGGCAGGGGGCCTTTGCGCAGCAGGACGCTGGAAGAGATCAGCAAGGACAGGCCCCAGCCCACCAGGGAGGCGAGCAGCGTCGCCGCCAGGCCGTATACCAGGCGCTTCACCGGGTCGAACTCCTCCCGGCGCACGTAGTGGCTTTTAATCATGGCGATCTCCGCCAGCATCTGGCTGGTGCGCTCGTCGATGCGCACGAGCAGGTCGTGGTCACTGTCGGGGCTACAGCCGGGGTGGAGGATCTGGCTCATGCCTCAGGCCTCAGTACAAACTGCGGACGACGTAGGGCTCGAGCAGCATTTTCGCCGTGGCGCTCACAAATCCCCCGCTCTCGTACTTCTGGCTGACTCGCCCGACCGTGTACTCGGTCCGGTTGCTGACGCCCTTGGCACACATGGCATTGAGAATCTCCAGCAGGGCGGCTTTGACCCGCTCCGGGATACTGGGAAAGCCGCAGGTGTAACGCACCTGGACCTCGCTGTACGTCACCGGGAACAGGCCCATCGGCAGCCAGCACTCGCCGCTCGCCGGGTTGCACTCGATGTTCTCTACGTCGATGCTGGCAAACCCCGCCCCCAGGAGGACCAGGGCGGCCGTAAAGTCGAGGTGGGACGGGTGCAGCGCCTGGCGGTCGCGCCGGCCGTAGCCGTAGCGCCCCGCCGCCCGTTGCAGCGCCAGGACGGGCCGGGCCGACAGGATGACGCGGTTGCCGCCGTACGTCTCCAGGCGCTCTTCGTAGGTCTCGGGGAATAAAGAGGGCCTCCCACAATGGGCGTGAATTAAGCTCATGGCAAATCTGATCTGCGGCTCAGTGCACACGATCCCGTAGCGCTGCTGGGCGGTTTCGGGCGTGAGGTAGAGACCCTCGTAATCCGGCTCATCTTCCCGGGCCACAAACCCTGGGGTCACGGTCCACTGTCCTAACGGCCCTGGCATTGTGTTGCGCGTCCTTCTGTGTTATAACGGCCTGGCGGCTAGGCTGATCACCGAAGACCCGGCTTCCGCACCGGGCTGCCGCCACTGCCTGTCCCTCACAGCAATTGCTAAACGCTATCACGTGCACCTTTGTACGATCAGCGACATCATCCATGGACGCACTTGGCGCCACGTGCCGTAGCCCTGAACTGGACATACTAAGCACGTACTAACGCACGCACTTTTAGTAGCAGACTCAATACGACCACATTGTGGCTCTGGGCTGCCCCGGCGCGTCCTGCAAGTCGTCCAGGTGCAGGAAGCGCCCGGCGTGCGGCCCTTTTTGCTGCACGCCAATCCCCACGAAGCCCAGGCGCAGCGCGGCGTCCAACAGGTCGAGCGCGTCGGCGCCGTGCACCAGAAGATCGACGGCGCGGCCGGTCGTATGCGGCCCGTGCGGGCCGGTCGTCGACACGGCGGCGTTGTGCGCCGGGCAGCGGTAGCCGCTCGACACCACCAGCGGCAGGCCGAAGACGCCCCGCAGCCGCTCCAGGCGGTCGAGAAAGGCCGGCGGCATCCGGCACTGCCCGCAGTGGCGGCACTGGAGTTCGGCCTGACTGAAGTGCGGCCAGGGCCAGGCGGGCGGCATTTAGGCGGCCTCGCGCGCGGCCCGGCAGGCCTGGACCCGCTGGGCGAGACAGCGCGGGCAGAGATACGCCAGCCCCGCGGCCGGGGGCCGGGGCCCCCGGAAGGGGGTCGGGCACTGGCACGCGCCGCAGGGGAAGAGCCCGCCGGCGTCGCGCTGGCGGGCGACGCACACCACCTCCGGGAGGAGGTCCCGCTGGGGCGGGGGGCTGAGCGGCACCAGGCTGGGCTCGTGGGCGCTCTGCCGGTGCAGGCCCCACCAGATCGGATAGGGGAACATGGCGCCCTCTCGCTACTCCGCGTCGTCAAACACGGGCTTTTTGGTGTCGCAATGCCCCTGGTCTTTGAGGACCTTGTAAATGTCCTCGGGCACGTTATGCGCCACGCCGTTGAGAAAGACCTGGCGGATGAGCTGGGTCGAGTGCCCCGCCTCCGTCTTGGGGGCCGAGGGGGCCCCGGTGTAGACCGTATGCCGTCGGCTGTGGGTCACCAGCTCACGAGGTTGCAGATAGACTTTGTCGGGCATGCAGGGGACTCCTTCCCTAGATTCTGAAGGCCGCCAGGTGTCCGCTGACGACCGTGGCGGAGGCCGGGGTGCTCGCCGTCATGATCGCTACGTGGAAAGCGGAGCCGACGACGCCGACAAAGGGGATGGCGGCGTCCTGGCCCGACAGCAAGAGCACCAGCGTTTTGAGTTCGTGCGCCGAGCCGCCGTAGGCTTGCGTCGTGGACACGAAGGCGACGGGCAGCGCCACGACCGTGGAGGTTTCCTCCAGGTCGTTCCACACGCACCGGCCCTCGACGTGCAGTGGGACGGTGCTGGTCAGGTTCGTCACGAGGACGGTGAGGCGGCCCTGCCCGTGCGCCAGGGCCTCCGGCGCGGAGAGGGCGATCGACACCACGACGGAGGCGCCGCAGACGCCGGCGGCCGACAGGCTGTACGCCGCGCGGACGAGGCGCGCATTGGTGAGCGCCATACGGCCTCCTTACGCCGGATGGCTGGCGCGGAAATTCGAGAGCGCGCTGACCGCCGTAATGGTGGCCTGGGCGCTGACCGTGCCCGAGTTGGTGCCACCGCCCGCATAGGCGCTAAAGACGCTGAAGAGCGAGGCCCCAGCGATGGACGAGGCGGCACTGCCCAGCGCCAGGTGAATCCCAGAGACCGCGCTTTGCAGGATGTTGACGGCGCTCACGAGCGACTGGACCATGCTGAGCGCGCTGATCAAGCGCTCCATGCGGAACCCCAGGTCTTCCTGCTGCGCCTTGAGGTGTATCCGGTTCAGTTCGACGGCGCCTTGCAGGGTGGCGCTAGTGGGCCAATTACGTTTGATCGCCATGGGAAGGCTCCTCTGTCGAAACCGCCTCCCCACGGCCTCAGCTGCGTTATTCAGACTCGTTACGAAGTACGGGCACGGTGCTCCGTGCCCCTACATGGGCTCCCCGCTGCGGCTCGGCAGCGCCCCCTCCGTCTCCGGGGCCAGCGCCGGCGGGTCGGCGGGGACGGCCGGTGTCTCAGGCGCCAGCGCCGCGTAATACTGCGGCAGGAGCAGCGCGTGCTCCTCTCGAAACCGCTCCAACAAGCGCCGACAGCGCTGTACCAGGACGGGCGATACGGCACCGGTCTGCGCCAGCCCGAGCACCGTGCCGTACTCCTGCCGGTGCCACGCCAAGCGGAGCAGCCGCGCCAGCCACGCCCCGCCGCCGCCCGTGGCCCGGCGGCTGAGCTGCACGGCGGCCGGCTGAAAGTGCTGTTGCGCCAGCAGGTGGGCGACCTCCGCGGCGCCACAGCGCCGCTTGGGCTGCCACGAGCGGCGGAGCGTCGCCAGGCGCCGGGCCGTGTGGCGCAGGAGCCGCCGCAGCGCCGGCGTATCCTCGGCGCTGGCCTGCGCGCCGACCTGGAAGCGCTCGAGTTGGTCGGCGTCCTTGTCGGTCTGGGGCGCGTCGTCTCCGGGCGGCAGCTGCGCACAGCGCTCGATAATGCTAAAGCGCCGCACCGCAATGAGCGCCCAGGCCAGCGACTGCTGCGACAGCGCCCCGCCGCCCTGGAGCAGCAGGGCGCGCCGCTGCGCGGCCGTGTCCGGCGCGTCTGGGGCCTGCGTGACGGCCCGGCGATAGGCGTCGTGCGCCGCCAGCCAGGCGGTGGCCTGCTCCTGGAGGGCGCTGAGGTCGGTCTGCGCCTGCGCCAGGCCCCGACGCAGCGCCTGCCAGCGCACCTGCGGCGTGTAGGCCCGGGCCACGGCCTCGGCCCGCTGCCGTAACGAGTCAGCGCGACCAACGGGAGCGCGCCCGTGTGCCGTGCGCCGCACCTCTGCCAGCACCTCGCGCAGCGGCCGGTTGGGGGCCCCGGCGATCGCCACGCCGCCCTCGGTACAGTTCCAGACGCGCGGCCCGGGGTGCGCGGCGATGAGCTGCTCGAAGACCAGGCGCATCGACAAAAAGCTATGGCGCGACCACACCGGCTGCCCGTCAAAGCCCGCCAGCTCGAGGTGCGCCTCGGGGTTCTCGGCGGGACTGCGATCTTGCACGCGCGCCCCGAGGGCGTGGTGCTGCGCGGGCGGCATGGCCAGGTCCTGCCCCAGCAACAGGATCGGGTCGGCCCCCAGCAGGTAGGCCGTCACCAGGTTGAGGTGCGCCACGGTCTGCACCTTGCCGGCGTCGACCTTGGGCTCGCAGAACTGCCGCAGCCACCCCGTCAAATCCGAGCTGTTGAGCGCCACGAAGCGCGCCCCCGGCCAGCGCCGCACCGTCGTCGGGTAGGTCGAGTGCAGGTACACGAGCGGTGGCGCGTCATCTAAGGGCACCCGCCAGAACTGGTCCGTCCAGTTGAGGCGCTGAAAGTCGATGGTCGTCACCAAGTCCGGCGTCAGGCCCAGGGCGCGCAGCAAGGCATACGTCGTGCCGACCGTCAGCACGCCGAGCTGGGGCCGCACGGCGGGGTCGAGCAGCAGCGCCAGGTTCTTCACCAGGGACGGTCCGGCGGCGATGCACACGGCCGGGCGGCCCTGCCACTGGTCTTTCAGCTCCTGGAGGCCCGGCGTGACGCAATATTCCGGCAGGTTGCCCAGGTCCGACTCGCTGATGTGGCGTCCGAACTGGTTCCAGGTGGCGAGCCCCACCAGGTGGTAGCGCGTCATCTCCGACACCGCGTGCGTCAGGGCGTCGTAGGCGGGGGCGTTGACCAGGCGCGTATAGCCGCCGCGCACGACCTGGGCGGCGGTGAACTTTTCGTCCGTCTGGAAGCCGAGCATCCACTGCTGCACGGCCTGCGGCGTGGCGCCGAGGAAGGTATCGACGCGCGCCTGCGGCGTCATGAGGGGCGCCAGATCCACGGCGTGCATGGCCGCCTTGAAGCACACCGGGTCGATTTCAAAGAGCCCCAGGCGCTGGTACGGCTTCAGGCGCTTGGCCAGTTCGACCGCTAGGTAGCCCAGCCCGGCGCCGCACAGGACGAGGCGGCGCGTCTGCGGGGTGTAGAGCGCCTCGGCGTCCACGCGCGCTTCCCCCCACGGGTCCTGCATATTGCAGAGCGGCACCCACTGCTGGGTCACCACGTCCCACAAGCAGCCGACGAGCGGCGTGTCTGGCGGTTGCATGGGACAGAGCAGGTTCGTCAGCGGCAGGGCGTCGAGCTGCGCCGCCAGGGGCGGGCTGACGGTCCCGACGAGGGCCAGGTTGCGCTGGTACAGCGCCGTGCGTGTTGCGTCCATATGCTACGTGCCTCCCCATACGTAGTAGAGTGGGCGGGAGCAGACCTGTGGTGGCGCCGGGCGTGGATTTGGGGAGGCGCGCCCGGCGCCGCCCCAGCTGCTCCCTCTGGAGAGATTTCGAAATTCGAAATGCGAAATTCGAAATGCTGCTCGCTGCTCGCTCAGGGCTGGACGGGTTGGCCGATGATGGCCGACATGTCGAAGCCGTAGAGTTCGCGCAGCGGGAAGCGCATACACGTGGCGCTGATGCCGCCGGCGCTCGCCGCCGTGGCGCTGTTCGGAATGTTCAGCACCCCCACCGGCACCAGGCCAGCGCTGTGCTTGGGCAGCGGCACCTGGTTGAACCAGGCGCTGACGGCGCCGTTCGAGGCCGCATTGGCCACGGAGACGCTATAGGCCGAGCCGACGATAAACGTCAGCGTGCCGACGTTCGAGGCGATGGAACTCGTCACGGCGCTGATGTCGCCCAGGGACAGCCCGACCAGCACGCGCCGGATGGTCAGCGACGTGGTCGAGACCGACGACGGAATCTCCGCCGACAGGGTGCCCCCGGCGCTGATGCGCCATGGCACGCCTTGATACAGCCCGGTCAGGCCGCCGTCGCCGCTGGTGACGGTCGGGAACGCCACGGCCACGGCCCCGGCGGAGCCGCCGGACACCAGGGTGGCGGACGGCGTGGTCAGGCGGTTGGTGAGCTTCAGCATGAACTCGGCAAAGGTGCCGAGGAAGGCGCTCTGCCCCGGGTACTGCTGCACGTTGTACTTGACGCCGTCCACGGCCGAAGCCTGGGCCGAGACCTTGGCGGTTAGGACGTCGGTATTAATCATCGTCATGGTGGCTGTCCTCCTTTAGCCTTTTCGTCACTTATCTAACTATTGTCACATACGAATGGCTGTACGTTGTGAGCCCAGTCTCCGTGACGTTTTGCGCCTGCGCGGCGTTGGCTTTGCCCTTGGCCACGGGCGCCCCGAACAGCACCACGGCGTAGCGGGTTTGCAGGTTGCCCTCGAGCCCGAGCTGAAAGACGCGCGGGTCCGGGGTGGTGAGGTAGTGGTATTCGATCAGCGACTCGGTGACGATCATCGCCTTGTAGTCGGTCTTGCCGCTCTCGGTCGAGGAGGCGCCGCTGGCGCCATTTTTCAGCGACCAGTCGGGGATGAGGGGCAAAATGCCCGCCGTCGTGGCGAGGCCCGGCACGCGCAGCCCGGCGATCACCTCATTGGGCGCCTGCGGCTGTTGCCTATGGTTCAGACGTTCCTCTTGGTCGATGAGGTCACAGGCGATGGGGTTCAGGTAGATCGCCGTGGGCCGGACGTTGAAATTCTCGTCGGCCATCATGTCGGCGATCTCCGCCTTCAGCCCGTCGACGATCGACGCGGTCGAGGCGATGGTGGCGGTGCGGTTAATCTGGGTGATGAGCCCGACGTACTCGCTGGTCGAGGGCACGGCCAGGTCGGTGTCCGAGCCGTTCCACAGGGCCTGGTCCGAGACGTACAGGCAGCCCTCAATGGCGTCGTTGAGGTCCTTGGCGACGAGCATGGAGAACTGCGTGCTCTGCTGCCGGGTCAGCTCGACGTCGAAGAGCCCGAAGTTGATGGGGGCGTAGATGGATTTCAGATGCAGGACGCGCTCGCGCCGGGTCGGGTCGTTGCCCGGCTCGTGCTTGAGGTTGCGCGGGTCCTGAAAGCCCCCTTTGACGATGCGGGTCTGCTCGAAGTAGCGCGACGGGTGGCCGGTGGCTGGCACCTTGCGGATGCGCTGGCCGAAGGCGCCGCGCCGGCGCACCAGGTCGGTAATTTCGGATTGGTACTGCGGCACTTCCAGGGAGCCGGGGCCGAAGAAGTCGGCGGCAGCGCCCAGGTAATCGATGAAGCGGGCATCAGACATGCGGATGTTCCTCTACGCTGTAGACCGCATGCCTCCCCACAGGCGGCGGGTTCTCAAAGCGAAATGCGCAAGGCGCAAGGCGCAAGGCGCAATTACCTGACCTGGTTGTGCGCCAGGAGCGCGTGCTTGACGGCCAGGCGCTGCGTGGTGTCCGTCACCGCCTGCAGGGCCGCGTCAATCTGCTCCTGGGTGTACTGGCCGTTGGCATCAAAGCCGTACTTGCTCAGGAACACGGGATAGTCGCCGCTGGCGCTGAGCGTCTTGCGGACCGGGCCGCCGTTGGTGGCGGGGCCGAGGCGCTGGTCGGTCAGGAGCGGCGCGTTGCCGACGGGGGCTGGCGCGTCGGTCAGGAGCTTGCTCATCAGCGGTTTGACGACATCGGTGAGCAGCTCATTCTGGGCCTTCAGGAGCAGGCCGACGGAGGCTTTCACCTCGGCGAACTCGCTCTGGAGCTGTGCCAGGGCAGTGGCCTCCAGGGTGGCGGCCGGCGGGGCCACCGGGACGGCGCCCTCCTCTGGGGTGGCGGCGGTCTGGTCGGCGGCCGGGGGGGACAGGACGCTGCTGGCCTCAATCTGCTGGCGCAGCCCGGCGATGTCGTCGGTGAGCTGCTGTAGGGCTGAAACGGTCATGGTGGTCTCCTCGTTGTCCGGCGGACGGCTCCTGGGCGCGTCCCGTTGGTCCGCGCCACCATCGGGAGCGCGGAACTGGCCGGGCGCCGCACCGTCAGTGCTGGCCGCCAGAAGCTGGGTGCGCTCATAGGCCGCGCTGGCACGGGTCAAAATGGCCGCTCCCGTAAAGGTGAGGGCCCGTAAGGTCCAGACAGGCGCGCGCGGGTCTTCCACCTCCACGCCCGTCACTTCAAAGCTCATCCCCAGGCTGCCCGTGCGGGACACGGCGCGGATCTGCGCCACTTCCTGGGCAAAATCCCGCGCATACAGGTAGCCGCGGACCTTGAGGTCCTGGCCCTCAATCCAGGCGTCGTCGATGACGCCGATCTTCTGGCGCGGGTTGTGGTCCCGCAGGGTGCTGGCGACCCCCACGCCCATGCCGATGAGGCTCGGCAGGGCGGCGGCGGCCACGCCACGGGGAATCAGCACGCAATGGGGGGCCCCGGACGGGTCGCGCGTCCCGTGCGGCGGGCGGGTCGAGGGCTCGTCCAGGCGCGTCAGCACCCCCTCAAAGGGCGTGCGGTTCGGGTGCGCCAGGGCTTTGGCGTCGTCTGGCCAGGCCAGCGCCAGGGCTTCGAGGTCGAGGCCGTCGACCAGGGGCGCCCCCGGCGCGGGGGCCGCCGCGTCGGGCGTGGCGCGCGGGCGGTAGCGGAGCACCGGCACGGCGGGCGTGGGACGGTCGGACATTTACAGGGTCTCCGCCGGCGGCGGCGGGCGCTCGGCCGGCTCCAGGGTCTCGGGGGACATCGTCCAGGCGACACAACAGCCCATCTCCAGGTGCACCGGCTCGGCGAGCACCTCGCACCGCGCCCACGGGTCGAGGTCGACGAGCGGCCGGGCGTGGACGCAGGTCCGGCATTGAAAGCCGCCGGGCTTTTCCTCGTACCAGAAGGCCGCCGGGCTGAGGCGTTCGCCGTGGTGCAGGACGTCGGCGACGACAGAGGCGATGTACGTGCTCGGCGGCACGACCAGGTCAGCCATGTGGGGCGTCTCCGTTCGGAGGGGTGCGTCGGGTCCTGCCTTTGACCTTAGCGGGCCGCCCTGCCAGGCTGGCGAACCCGGCGGCGCCGGCTGCGGCGTCTCCTGGCGAGGACTCGGCGGGAGACGCCGACTCGCCCGGGACGGGGGGCTCTGCAGCCTCCTGGACCTCCGGCGTGTCCATGGGCTCCGGCGGGCCGCCCGCCCCCGGCAGGGCGAGGAGCGCGTTCTCCGGCTCCCAGGCCCAGGCCTCGAACTCGCTCTTGGTCATCTGGCCCTTGGCGTCCGGCAGCGGTGGGCGCTCGTAGTATTCCCGGATCTCGTCGATGGTCAGGGCGTTCATGTCGTACTGCGTCTGCAGCACCGTGGCCTGCTGCAGCTCATCCAGGCCGCGCACCAGCCACTTAAAGCGCAGGTCGCGCCAGCCCAGGGTCTTCCAGAGGATCTTGTGGGTCAGGGCCTCGGCCACGGCGTTGGCGACCGGGGCGACGGTTTCCCAGTCCGCCTCGGCCTGCGTGTCGGCGGTGTTCCGGTTCACATCCCGCTCCAGGGCCAGCTTCATCGGCGACAGCCCAAAGGCCATGGCGATGATGCGCAGACAAAACTCCTGCCACTGCAAGTGCAGCAGGTCGTCGCCGCCAGCCGCGAGCGGCTGCACGCTGGGCGCCCGGCCGCCGCCGATGATCGGCGCCTTGCCCATGCCCTCGATGACGTGCTCCCAGTAGGCGGCCCACTGGCGCACCGCGGCCGTGTCCATGTTCTCGCCGAGAAAGATCAAGTATTGCGGCGTGGCATTGGAGGCGCGGCGCTCGGCGTAGCCAAAGGCGCCCAAAAAGGCCTGGATCGTCGCGAAGGCGACTTCCAGGTAGCCCAGGCCAAAGGGCGTGTTGGTGCGCGGGTTGAGGCGCAGGTACAGCAGCTCGTCGTCGCGCAGGGGGATCTCGGGGTGGCTGCCGGTTGACAGCCCGACGTAGCCCAGGGATTGCGTATAGCGCGGCGTGTCGGGGTGGCCGTCCCAGGCCGCGTTGATGCGCACGGATTGGCCGTCCACGGGCCACAGGAACAGCGGCCGGGCGGGGTCGCCCGTGCGGCCCGTCTCGGCCGCGCCGTAGCCGCCGACCACGACGTCCTCGAGGAGCATTTCGAGCCAGAGGCGCCAGCTCTGATCGTCATTCGGCTCCTGCAGCATCCGGGTCGCGATGGCGATGCGCTGCCCCTGCTCGGCCGGCATCTCCGCCGCCGTCTTGGGGTGCGTCGGGTCCACCACGGGCGCAATCTGCCAGGGGAGGTCGAGGATCGGATTGCACAGGGCGTTAATGGCGCGGCGCGCCGGGGGGTATTCGGAGAAGCGACGGAGGTTGTAGGGGGTGGGCTTGCTGAACGTCAGGCTCAGAGCGGAGCGCCCGTTCGCACCCCCCTGAGTCAGGACGGGAAATTCTTCGGTGCGTCGCGCCGGCTCCCCCTGCGCCGCCAGCACGGCCTGCGTGGCGAGATCAGGGTCTTGGCGCAGCGCCGCGAGGGCGAGGCCCGGATGGGTCGTCAGATAGCGCTGGGTGCGGGTCAGGCGGCGCTGGTGCCACCACTGGCGCGGCGTGCGCATGGGAACAGCCTTTGCGGTCGGAGCGCCCTGCCGGCTCCCGCCGACGCGGCCGGCGGAGCGCTCCGGGTGGCGGCCGTCAGGCAGGGAGTCCCCAGCCGCAGCACCACAGAGCCCGCTGGCCAGCCGGGCGGGGGCCGGTGGGGAGAAGAGATGCGACAATACCCAAACAGTAGCGGGGAACGCGGCCAGGCTGGCGAGGACGGGCGGGGTCTGGTAGAGTGGAGGGCCCGGTGCGGCCGGGCCAAGGGCCGCACCTGCGCTGGAACACCGTGCGTGGAGATCCCTGGGCCGTGGGGGGAGACACGGCCACTTACCAGTGGGGAGGGAAAGGCTGGCACCCGGCGCCGCCTGGCGGCGCCGGTGGGGCGTCCGGTCGCGCCGCCCGGACCGCGGCGGCACATGCCGTCAGGCAGGCATCGCACAGGATGCGGCATCCCACGGAGGAGCGCACCGCGACCAGCGTGCTACAGAGATCACAGGCGTACCAGCCGGCGTGCGCCGCCAGCGCCGCGGCCACGACCTGGGACCCCCTACACGCCCCACACTGTTGCCGCAGCCGCCCGTCCCGCATCGACCCGGCGGCCTTCAGCCCCGTATGGCCACACTGCTCGCACTGCGCCTCTGGATAGCGCGGCCGCCGGGCCATCAAAAACGCCTTTCTGGGTATCCCGGCCTTCAGGCCGGGAGGGAAAGAAAGGTTGGCCCGCAGGCCAACAGGTTTTGCACTTCCTCAAGTGCAATCGTCACTCCCGGAGCCCTCTGTCGTGCTATGCCGGGCCTGTTCGCCGCCCACTCGACGATAACGGCGCTCGGTCCACGAGATGCCTCTGTCCAGGCGCGCGGCGACATGCCAGGGGTGGCATGGTGAGGGGTGACCCTCCGGCACTTGCACCGTGGCGTTTGGTGCCTCTTCCCCTGGCGGGCTGTCGCCCTGTAACGCCCAGGCGTTCATCCAGCCCTCCGCCAATCGGATACGTGCAGACGGCAAAAGGTCTGCATGGAACGTCGCCTCACCGGGAGCCCTCGGGGGTACGCCCGGCATGCCGAGAGCGACAAGCCCCGTCATTCATGGCGGGGTAGATGACTCGAAGGTTCAGGGATGTCCTCAGTGGAGACGCCGCGCGTCAGCAAGCGGCGTTGCCAGTCCACGTCCTGCGGCGTCCACAGCCCCAGCTCGGCATAGACCTCCCGCCACGCAGGCGGCACGCTCGTCGCCGCCTGGGCCTCCAGCTCGGCGAGCACCAGGTCGGCCACCGCGCCCAGGGCCGGCGGCGTGGCGGCCGGCGCGGCCGAGAGGGCGAGGGCGGACAGGGCCGACAGGGGCTGCTGGGACTGGAGATGGCGGAGGTTCCAGGTCATACCCGTATCCGGGCCACGTACACGTCGGCAGCGCACGGGAGCCCTGCAGGCAGCGGCAGGCGCTCGTGCTGGCTGTAGTACGACAGCAGCAGCGTCCCGTCATCGGTCGGGTCCGCCACCAACCCCGGATAGCCGCAGTCCCCGGCGCTCGGCACGGTCACGAGGTGCCGGAGCGTCGTGCCCTCCAGCTCCCACAGCGTCGTGTAGTAGCGGTGCTTGGCGCCCTTGCGGTAGCGGTAGGCGGCGTCGGCCACGCCACGGGGCAGGTCCTCGGCGCGCGAGCGCCCGGCGACGAAGGTGCGCTCCCCCACCACCCGCACCACCGGCGAGTGCACCAGCACCTCTAGCGGCGTCCCGGTCCACTTGCCATACGGGTGCGTGGCGCGAAACAGCACGGCCGGCTGGGTTTCGTGCCGCACCAGACAGCCCAACGTCTTGGGTCCTGCCGGCCAGAGAAACGGCTCGCCCAGGTCCAGACTCGGCCCGGCGATCACCGCGGCGTGCAGCCAATCGGTCCCGGAGTCGCTGCACAGGTAATGGATGCTCGAGGCATCCCAGGCGTCGCCGCTATGGTACGCGGCGGCGCGCCAGAGTTCGCCGTCCGAGGGCACCACAGACCAGATCCAGTACTGCCAGCGAAACAGCGGCAGCGGCAGCCCCCACCAGGTCCCGTCACGGCTCCAGGTGACGTGTGACAGCAAGAGCTGCGGCCGGACCTGCGGGTGCAGCGTGCGCAGCGGCACGTCGGCATACGCATAGGTGCCGCACATCAGGCCCAGGCGCCGGGCGCCGTCGCACACGAAGTGCGGATCGCGGTCGTCGCCGCCGGTGTGGACCGTGACGCCGGCGTCCCAGGTGACGGCGTCTGGGCTGCGCCGCACCACCAGGTGCCCGGGCGTCATCGGGTGATGCGACAGCGCCTGGCGGTAGGCGAGGTAGTAGTGGCCGCACCAGGACGTCAGGTCGGTAAAGGCCAGGTGCTCCCCCGTGGCAGCGACACACTGGACGTCGAGCAAGGTGGCGGGCATAGGAGATCTCCTTGAAGAGCGAGAAGCGCGAAGCGGGAAGCGAGCAGCATTTCGAATTTCGAATTTCGAATTTCGAAATCTCTCCCGCTCCCTGCTTCCTGCTCCCTGTCGTTAAAACGTCTCGACGGTTGGGCGGACGACCAACTCGAAGGTCGAGGTGTAGAAGCGGTGCTGGTCAAACGAGACCCGCAGCTGGCCGATGAGCTGGCGGTACACGGGGAAGTCGTTGGCCTGGACAATATAGCGGACGGTGGCGCTCAGCGCACTGATGAGGGTGCAGGAAAACGCCGTGCCGTCATTCAGCATGAGCGTCACGTTGGCCCCGCTCAGGTCGAGGGGCGAGGCGCCCGAGGTGACGATGAAGTTGAGGGCCTTGCCGATTTCGGTATTCCACAGGGAAACGGATGCCATGGTCGTGCCTCCGGGGCCAGTGAGGTCGAGGCTCACCGGGTCGAGTTGCAAGATATCGGTGGCCCAGGCGCGCGTCGGCCGGGCGAGGCGCCAGGCGGCGGCGGGCGGCCGCGGCCCGAGGGCCTGGGCGAGTTGGCCGGGCGTCAGCACCCCCCAGGTCCCGGCCGGCACGCTGGGGTGCAGCCACTGCCCCACCCCCGGCGTCAGGAGGCCCCAGGCGCCCGCCACCGGGGGCGGGACCAGCGTCTGCCCGGTCAGCGGCGTCGGGACACTCCACCGCGCCGCGGCCGCGGTCGGGAGCAACGTCTGACGGAGCTGCGCCGGGGGGAGGCTCTGCCAGACCG
>Ga0137829_12390814_pt1 | contig 31324 bp, 40 predicted proteins | sample OV2TP2_FD_97737 | JGI IMG/M metagenome (GOLD analysis project Ga0137829, IMG submission 97737) | reverse complement strand
AAGAGAGGTGATACATTGGAAACTGTAAAGGCATATGAAAGATACTTAGAAAGAGAGAATTTGTAATAATAATTGGAGGAAAGAAAAAATGTTGTATGATCTTCCCGATAAAATTCCTTGTTATCCGCTAAGAGGATATATCAAAGTATCTGCCATGTCAAAAGAAATGAGAGAAAAGGAAGATTGTGATGGTATTTTCTTTCCAGAAGATAGACAGATTTTTATCTGGGATAAATTGTCAATTACTAGACAGAAGATAGTTTTTCTACACGAACTGTTGCATGTTGTGGAATGGATTTTGCAGGAAAATACAAAGATAAAAAAGAATATTACTCATGACTTCTTGGAGAAGGGTTCTGCGGTTTTATACTACCTGTTGAATTCTTGGACCGCAAGTCAATCACCAATGTGGAATGCTAATTGTTCACCTATTATCAAAGCAATTAAGAGGGAAGTTAAGTGGTATTTAAAATGAAGAGTATGATTTTTTTATTTCCAATAATCCTTTATTCTTGCGGTTCTGATGACTCTTGTTTAGAGGCAAAGGTTGAGGTGGTGGTAAAATATGATTTAGATGTGTTATTTGTCTTCGCCCCAGAAGGTTGTGTAGATTTGAAGGCTGCTAAGGAGTTGGAGATGAATGGCCATCCAAAGGTGCATACCTATGGGAATAGACTTGGCACCGCGTTGGTAGTGGTGGATAATGATAAGTACTATTGCGGATATGAAGACGTAGATTTTTGTTGCCAGCGAGGGAAAAATGGATCTTGACAAAGAGGAAAAAATGGATTTTGACACAATGGACCATGAAAAATCGGAACTTAAAGACTACAGACATATTTTAGAAGCTGACTTACTTAAATTATTGAGAATGATAAGAGAACAGAAAGATTTGCTTAAAGATATATTAAATTTAGCAGTAGAATGCAACGAAATTATGCAAGTTATAAGTATGGGATATGGTGTTAAGGAAATGAACGAATTTATTCTTAGCGGAAAAATACCAGTTAGCGGAAAAATACCAGATGGGACTTGAGCAAATACAAGTAGAGCTACTATCCCATTGGGGTGCGCAAGACGAGTATCCAAATATGGCCCATGCAGCGTGGGTGAGTTCGTATAATGCGGAAACCGCAAAATCTAAAACTAGAGAGGATGTTGAAAAAGTTTTGAACACCATTGTGAACAAGGAACACACAACCCCATGGGAAACCCTATGGTTTAAATTTTGGATCAAAACTCCAATATTCGTAGAAAGGCAATTAGACAAATACCGAATGACGGTACAGCAACAGGATATACAAATTACCTACGAAGAGGCGGCATTTGGGAGATTGGGAATTACTCAAAACGAGATGTCTGGGCGTTACAGGCAGTTACCGTGTGAAATGTATTATCCAAAAGAATTGGAAGGTAATGATACTTACTATTGCATCATGAATAATACGGTCAAGGAATATTTACTACAGCTAAAAAACATAGAACGTCTCCACGGCAGACGCTCTCTAGAATTCGCAAGAGCGAAGGAGATTTGGCGTGGGGTGTTGCCCACTGCAATGCTGACTGAGATGCATTTGCAATGCAATTTGCTGGCGTTTTGGAATGTATGTAAACAACGTTTGGCAAAGGATGCTCAACTTGAGTGTTGTGATACGGTGAAGAAAATGTACAATTCTTGTAGGCATCTTGTGCCAAATGCGTTACAATTGAAAATAGATGAACTCTCTAACCCCGCTTGAGCGATATGCTCTCTCTGAAGTAAAGGTTTTAAGGGGAGAGCTACAAATTTTGTCTTCTTCTATAGACAAGACAGTGGAGGAACAGGCGGTAAAGAACGATATGTACTTTGGTTGTAAATTAATAACAGAACGTGTGGAGAGATTAATAAAATTGCTAGAGAAACGTAAATGAATGGATCGATAGTATATTATAATAAGAACACAAAACGTGTGTATGACTTTGCCGAGATGTCATCGACGGATTTGTTGCGAATTAATACTATTCTTCTTGATGTGTTAACTTCGTTGGATGAATTGTATGATCAATCATTCCGTGGGAGTGGAGATGTCACAGAGGCTAAAAAAAGATTACCGCCGGTTGTTAAGAAATTAGAACGGTTGTTAGAGATTCTGAAAGACAGTAGAAGATGATAATCGAGATTGTATCTAATATGTCTGAAATTCACGCGGTATTAACTAAACGTAAGTTAGGTAGGATCTATTGTGGTGGTTATCTTAAGGAATTGGCAGACTTCTACCTCATGACGAAAGGGGTTCCGGTTGAGTATAGTTATGATAAATTCCACATGGATGAAGATATATATCCGTGGGCTAAGCAGATGCAGATGTGGATAAATTTTTTCTCAAAACACCCTAGTCAAGAAATTGTGATATATCGTCGTGGGGATATGTGTTTTAATTACCATCTTCAGTGGCCCCCATTAAAAATGCTCTTTCCAAATAATTTCCCGGTAATCGAAAAATGGTTTAATGAATATTCCTTACCTGGATTACCTGGGGTATTTGGAGCTAAATCTCAGTGGGGGTATTGTTATGATAGAGCCAGTGTATTTGATAAGTTTACCCAGAATATAATGCCATATGCTGTTGTGGCTGGGAGGTCTGAAGAGGATATGATAACGACGTTTGATAAGGTAAAAATGGACGAAACAAAATCACTGTGGATGGCTGATACAGAAGATTAGATAATATCTAGCTGAGGTGATGGAAATGTCAATTCGGATTGATAATGGAGTTGCAATAGCCGAAGGGGGTGGAAGTGGATTTGGAAATTCCTATTGGAAACAGTGGTTGGAATGCCCACGCAAGGCATGGTTGAATGAGGAAGCAAAACTTACGGGAGAACCCACATCCAGAACAAAACATGATTCATTGATTATTGGATCTTGTTATCACATATACCAACAGCTTTGGCGTACTGGGGAGGATAATCCAGAACAATTTGCGATACGCATTTCTGATTTGGAAATTGGAAATGATCATCTCGAAGAGGCTAGGAGATTATTTTTGGCATATCGCAAAAAGTTTGTCTCTAAAGACTTCATGGGGGAAACAGTGGAGGTCGAAAAATGTCATAAATATGAAGGTGCCGGTACAGAGGATTTAATTGGTGCCGAGCCGTTTACTATCATGCCGGATTACGTAACACACGTAACCCCCGAACAGGCGGAAATTATTGCTTCCAAGAGAGAAGTTATAGGTGGGCCTTTTCTACCTGGATACTGGTTGGTGGATCATAAATCACACGGAAGTCGCAGCGCAATGCATGAGAAGCAGTATGCTCATAGCCATCAGTTTACCGCGTATTGCGTCCTGTGGCAATTGAGTAATCCTGATAAGAAACTAAATGGGGTGCTGGTGGAATTGGCTTATCGTTATAAACGTAAAGAACCGGAATTTCCCTTACAAGTGGTTAATTATCCAGGCCCAGGGCAAATTGAGTCCTCTAGGAGATATTTTTCTATTTGCAAACAAATTCGAGATAAAGCTTTGCAGCAAGGTGAACAGTGTGATACATATAGTTCAGAACAGACCTGTTTTAGCTTTGGGCAAGATTGCTATTGGTTTGAACAAGGTAGATGTTTGCGATATTAACAGGGAGAAATTATGTCAGGGCAAAATTTAACAGATTTAATTACCAATTCCTCTGCTATAGCAAAGGAGCATTGGAGGATTGTAATCTACGGACCACCGGGTCATGGCAAGACTGTACTTTCGGCGTCGTTTTCTGAGAAATTTCCGTCTTCTGAAGAATTTAAATCCAGACTTACTGCGGAAAAGAGAGAAGTGATTAAACTGACTGACATGCTGTGGATGGGGTTTGATAACGGCGCATGCAATAGCCTGGCATCATTGGGATTAGAGGTTGATGTGTTAGACTACGTCAGCTTGAGAAATAAATTTCCGAATCACTCAGCCTTAGATGTGTGCAATATGATGGTCAATGCTGCTGCGTCGGCCAAGGATAAAACAACTATTGTGGTCGATACTTTATCCAAGCAGGTAGATGAATATGAAGAATTTTGTAAAGCCTCTTGTGAAGCACTTGTTCAGGATTCTAGTTTGGAAGTATTTGAAAAGAATTCCATACGAATGTATAGGCAATTAGCCAGTCTAAATCGCAAATTTAAAGCAGATATGTTTTCTTTGAAAAAACATATAATAATGTGTTGCCATAGTCACATGCCGACTATAATGGATAAACCAGATGCAGATAAAGAGGAACTCAAAGCATTTCTCACTCTTCCAGGTGGAGCCAAGGTGGAACCACAACTTACAGGTCAGGCAAAAAAAATCTACCTCAATGACCCCTCCATGCAATTATTTCTCGTGGCTCAAAAGTCAATGCGACAGGCGGGGAAGCTCATTAGAAAGCTCTACTCATCGCCGAATCAAAAAGCGCAATGCAAGAATCGTTTTGCTGGGTTAATGCCGGAGGTAATAGAGGAACCACATCTTCGAGAGATATACAACATGGTGGTAGCAAAACTTCCAAATTAGGAGGGTAGTATGAGACGGGGTGCTAGAGAAAAGATTGTCATAAGACATGATGCCATAAAAGCTTTTTACAAGCGTATGGAGCAAGAATTTATTCTTACAGAAAAGTTAAAAAAACTTGAATGTCGATTAAGAATATGTGAGAATAAATCGAGGATAGCATACAATATATTAAATACAGCCGAGAAGTTAAAAACAATAGATTTTCATCAAAAGCTTTATGCGAAGTATGATAAGTTAGAACAAGACTATAAGTTAGAACCAGAATTTGGTGTTTTACGGCGGGAAGCCGCAGAAGGAGAAAAAGTAAATGACTGATACAGATAGTATTGATGTAACAAATGGTCTTGGTGGTTTTACCAATGAGGCAATTATTGCCAATATGGGTACGGCCGAACCTATTTTGGGGAAGGGATTTTATGCCACGGAGGTTACGCAACCAAAGTTGGTCTCTTATGTTGAAAATCGCTTGCAATTGCAGGTAATTTTGCGTCCTGTGTTGCTGACTGGGGAAGTTTGTAAAGCATCTTGGGCGAGGGTTTATGCGTTTATCACTTTACCAATTGTAATGCTGAACAAGGATGAAACAGAGGATTCTCTTACTGAGGAGGTGATTCGATCTAGAGTTCCAACTGCCCCAGAGATGGATAAGTTTTGCGAATTTGCAAGATCATTTAATCCTGATTTTCCACCTATTGATCATCGACAGGGTGGTGCATGGTGGAATAATGGGGTAAAGGTTGACACCACGATGGTAAAACAAGTACAAACTGAGAGAAATGCCGCTGCTATAATGTGGGCAGAGGAGATTAAAAACAGTCCACTAGTGGTAACAGGTTTACGTGGTGTAATTTGTGTTGGGCATTATAAATCAAAGAAAGACGATACTACTAGAGCTACAGTATCATATTTTTTAAACCCAGAATATGGTAATACCAAAGTGTTGCTAAATCCTCTAGATAGTAAGACCTTTATTGTAGAATAATAGAATATACATAGGATATTAGTCCCGTCCGGTATGAACTCTTCTCGCTCAAAAAAGTGTACCACAAAAAATATCGGACGGGACTTTTTGTATTACCTACCTGTTTATTCTGGTAAAAAAATGGTTAATTCAACTTTGGTAGACCAAGATTGGTGGAAGAGATTACATAATGTGAAGATTTATACAAATAGGGCACCTGATGGAAAACATGCCTATGCTAGGGTTGCGGTATATTTACACAGATTAATCACCAAATGCCCTGCACATTTACAGGTAGATCATTTGAATAATGATAAAATGGATAATAGACGTTGTAATCTGCAATGTGTTTCCAGACTACAAAATTTAAAACGGCGTGATGCCCGTGGCAAAAGAAAACGCTAAAGCTTTGGGATGTCTCTGTGACTCTTGCCCATTTGTAGAGCATAAATGCGTATTGCCTACCAAGCCACCAAAGAAGGTACAGTATATCATAGTTGGCGAATCTCCGGGGTTAGATGAAGCATCAGAGGGAAAATTCTTTATAGGTAGATCTGGCAGATTATTGACAAGGTTGTTGGAGACTACCGGGCTAACTAGGAATGATGTTTACACTACAAATGCAATTCTATGCGAACCATCAAAAAAGACCATATCACTAGAGGCATTAAAGGCATGTCGGGCGAGGTTATATAACGAATTATCGTATGTACAATGTAATTACATTCTTGCATTCGGCGCAAAGGCTTTAGCTACACTAACAGGCCAGCAGAAGATATTATCCCACAATGGGTATATTTTCCAGGGAAAGAATTGGAACCGCTATGGAAAGAAGGGAGATTTGTTGGAAGCTGGTGCTGATTTTTCTAAGTATCAGATATTAGCCTCTATCCATCCTGCGTTTGCCTTGCGATCACCTTCTTATACACATGTGATATTATCGAATTTGCAGAAAATGAAATTAGTAGCTAATGGCCAATTGCAGAAACGAAAATGGCCAGAGATTATTATCAACCAGGATTCCCCAGAAATGCTAGAGGCGTTAGACAAATTGTCTTCGGCTACCTCTGTGGCGATTGATGTGGAGACTTCTGGAATCAACCCTCTGGTGGATAAATTGCGGTGCTTTTGTATAACCACTAGCCAAATCGCAATATCGGTTCCTTGGCCGATTGAAAACCAAGAAGTTGCGGATAGGGTATTGGGTATTTTAAAAAATCCTGCTATTGGCAAGACATTATTAAATATGTCTTTCGATCTACAGGTATTTCATGCAAACGGGATTCAAGTAGAAAATGCGGATTGCGATTTGTTAGTCCTAGATAGCTATCTATATCCAGACACAAGACATAGTCTCGCTTGGATCGCCGCACGCGAACTGTGGTTGCCGGAATGGAAAGATAAAATCTCCACCGAAGTAAAGGACAAATCCTCTGCGAGATGGGAAAAATATCCAATTGAAGATCTAATGGTATATAACGCTAGAGATGGGGTAGTTACGCAAACTCTGCGGGAGATGTTAATACCTAGACTTAAGCAACTGCAAAATGGGGAGGTTATATTTAAAGATTTAATGAGATGTCATCAAATAGGCGTTAAGATGACAATCAGAGGAAATAGGATTGATTTTTCTAAAATAGACAATCTTCGCAAGGAATTGCATGAAAAGTTAAGTGCTACACAGAAAACCTTAAGTGAGTATTGCCTTGAAGCTTCAATTCCAGTTGGGAATATACAATCTATTCCTTATATAACTAAGGTATTTCAACTGTTCAACATAAAGTTTAAAAAGAAAACAGCTTCAGGAAAATTTTCATTAGATAAGTATGTATTGGTAGATATTATTGGTTCTGAAAATATCCCAGCCGCGAGGTACGCCAAAGCTCTGTTAGAGTATAGAGGGTATAAAAAACTATTATCTACCTATATCAACGGACTAAAAACTGACATGCGAGGATTTCTTCATCCAAATTGGAAACCTACCCTGTTAACTGGTAGATGGTCGTGTACCGATCCGAATATTCAAAATATTCCAAAAGCAATGAGGTCGTTGTTCAAGGCTCGTGATAATTGTTGGCTCGTGTCTGCTGATTTCAATGCCTTGGAGGTACGCATATTAGCTTTACTTGCAAAGGATAAATTGTTTCTTGAATACTTCGCTGAAGGAATTGATCCACACCTAGCTACTGCTAAGCTGATTTTAAAGACGAACAACGTTACAAAAGCGCAAAGAAATATTGTTAAAGGAATTGTCTATGGGATAATATACGGGTCATCTTCTCAAACTGCATATACCAATATTACAGCCAAGGGACTGGAAGTCACGTTAGAACAGATAGAATGGGTCAAGGCTAAGCTTTTGCAAATGCATCCAGAATTAGTCCATTTTCATACTAAAATTTACCGGCAGGTATTTAAAAACCGTTGGGTAGAAATACCATTCACTAGTAGAAGAAAGTATTTTTTAGATACCATTATTACTAGAGAACAAATAAACGAAGCGTATAATTATCCAATTCAGGGACTTGCGGCACATTTAATGAATCAGGCAGTAATTAAAATCTCTGGTCTATTAGACTGGGGGGTAGAAACTATCTTTGCACAACTACATGATGAATTAGTTCTCGAAGGGCCGGATCCAGAACGTCTAAAGGAGATATTATTGACTAATTTACAAACTTCTGCCACACTAGATGGTGTAACCATGACATTCCCGGTTGCACTTCATGTGGCCCAAAATTGGGGTGATATAGAGAAATGATTAAGGTATTGAAATATGTTTTTATTGGCTTTTTAATTGCCATTCCAATTACAGCAATTAATCTCGGGTTATCCTATCGCTTTGCTACTAGGCATTATTACATCCAAATGCACTACCATGAACCAGCTGTAGAAGAGGATATAGAAATCTTCATGAATTATATTACCTACAAGATAGGAATCTTATGTGATGCCCCCGAGGGATCGCAAATGCATTTTACTTGGTTGGAGGAATTATGAGAAAGTCTACAGATAAAAAATTAAAAAATGTTGACTATGTTAAATTGTCAGTTGTGGCTTTGGTTCTTTGTACAATAGGGTCATTAGTAACTTTGGTAATCATTCCTGCTGGTTGTCTGTTTCCAAAACCACCACCGAGAATTGCTTTGGTACCTTTACCCACCGGATGTATAATGCGTGTAGATGTAGATAAGAAGCAATGTGCGTTATCATGTACAGAAACCGCCCCACAAACATTAGACAATACTTTGTATCAGGAATTTTGTAACAAAATGTGGGGGTATCTTAATGAATATTGGGTGGAGTTAGCTAAATGATATGTTCAATATTTTTCTCTTTTTTGGGAGCATTTTCAGTCTATTCTGGGGTGCATATTGCCGAAGAAAATGGCGTTGCAATACCTGGTAGTCCATTTGCTAATGATGTTGCGGCGATTCAAGCGGCGGTGAATAGGGCGGCTGATGGAGATATTATTCAATTAAAGGCCGGGCCAGGAGGTGTACAATTTGACTTTAGTCTAGGACAAAGAAGGGTACGTTTGTATGCTAATAATCCAACTAGCGGTTCTTCTCCAGCAGCCGTCGTCCCACCACCATCTTCTGTCGGGGGAAAATCTCTCACATTTATTGGAATACCTAGTAATGGAGTTGACAAACCTGTGTTGTACAGGGGTAATCAATTTTTTGAGATAGACATGGGAGCTAGTCCGGGGGGGATGAATGGAGAAAATACCCAGCACGATATAGTTTTCGACAATCTCCATTTTGCTGAGGCCGGTGCCATAACAGCCGCGGAAAGATTGCTTTCTAGTAGACTTTCTGCTTTTATCTTCCTTCGTCGAGTTCGATCATTTATTTTGAGAAATTGTCTATTTACACACACCAATTATCAACAAGATTTAAGGGATAATCTTATTGAGGATTTTCAGACTAGAGTATTGCATTTAGATAAACAAGGATTTGTTCTCCAAAGTGCGGTCCCCGGGGGGATAGCGAATACTGTAATTGTTTCTAAATTATTGCTAATAGAAGATAATGAAGTTGATTTATGTACTTCTTGTTTACCTTCTGATGTTGCTCCACGTAATGGGCAATTATATGGGTTTAATCTCCGTAGATCTGGACCTAATGCGAAAGTAATTGCGAGAAATAATAATATAAAAAATATATCTGGTAGCGGGTTATTAAGTATAGACAATTGGGGGGATGTAAATTTTTATGATAATTATATAGAATCTACCTATTGGCAGCATAATAGGGATGATTTAGGAACCGGAAGATTTTACAGAGGGGGAAGTCCAACTAGTGGTTTTCACCTAGAACATCTTGATGGATTTATGACTGCAAATCCAAATAACTACGGTAGTCTTTCTGCCGATAGAAATATAATTAATTCTCACTTATTAGATGCCAATGGAGTTGCTATTGCCAGACTTGAAAATGGTGGTGGGGATCAGAAAGTTATAAAATTAACAGGTAATGTCATAAGTACTAAAAACGGACATTTTTCTATCGAATTATTTGGATTTAATAATGTTTACGTTGGTCATAATTATCTTCAAGGTTCTATGTTGTCACCATTAATGATTGGTAGACCAGATTTTTTAATCGATCCATCAATAACACCACATCCTTTTTCAACAGTAGGTGGTTCATATGTTGGAAACAACCTAACGCGGGCTGCTTATGTTGATGCCGCAGTAATATTTTCTATAAGTGCAACAAATAATTCTATAGTAGGTGGTGGGGTACATTTTAATGATAATAATGTTTTATTTTATTGTACTCCTGCTCCTTGTGGTAATACCTTGTCTGGATATACAGCATCCGGTGGAGTTGGGCAGGTAATTTCTAATTCTTTGAAAGCTGTTGGGGAATCTCAACCGAATTATCATTCAGAAAATTATGACCAGGAAGTCGAGTAATTCTTGGCCATATTGGCTTGTAAGCCTCTGTGACGTGTTAATAATTGTGGGTACTATATTATCTATACTTTTTCTTGCGGCTCAAATAAGCTGCGCTATTAACTACAAATTTCCAGTATTATCCTTGGCTTCTGGTAGATATGCTGTTCTGACTTGCGATCAAGCATTGAATAGAATTAAGAGATATAAAGAATGGGATGAGGTTTTAATCGGAGGTGATGAGTCACATATTGGTACTTTTGCGATTTGTAAACTTATCAATGGTGTCTGGAAACTTAGTAGTGTTCCACATATAGAGTGCTGTTAAGCTTTTCCTTTGAAATATTTCCTTCTAATTTCCGCAAGTTCCATAGAACTAGGCATTTCCGTAGCGGGGGCATCCCCACTGGGAACTGGGTATTCACCTAAATTTTCCTCCCAGACTGGGGACAGTCCTTCAGGCATAAAATATTCCCACGCCTGCAATCTTCGTAGATATTCAGTGTCCCCAAAATCGAATGTAGGTTCGGTGGAGAAGGGATTTTCGTGATACATAGGACGGGGTGGGCTGGCTGCTTCAGGCCATGATTCAGTAGGAGGCATTTGTTCTAGCAATGGGTCCAGACGGATATTCCATTCTTCTCTATCTGGGAATCTGCGGACTTCGTGAATTGCTCTTTGCCCCCAAGCTTCTGGTGTGCTATGCCAAAATGGCGTATAGTCACTTTCTACTGTAGGTAAATTACTGGGGCGGATTTCATTTTCTGGATAGAATCTGGTAGCTCTTGCGGAAAATGGTTGCCCCCTTATTTGTTTCCAGTTAAGCCCTTTTGGGATACTCAGCGGCATTAAAGAGTTACTCCTAGGGATTTAATCCATTCATCATCACGGTATTTTCCTGCTTCCCAGTTAGTTCTCGCTAGTCTCTTACAGGCGTTTAGGTCGAAAAGATCCCCAGGACATTTCTTTGATAGGTCAGCGGTAGCATATTGCATTTGCGTATGGCCGTACATTACAAATTCCGGTCTTTGCCCCATCCAGGTAGATAGAATCCCACAGAGTTTTGCAACCGCAACAAATTGTTCCATAGTAGGTTGGTGTAATTGAAAATCCCCTACTGCGGCAATGCCTATACCACGGAGACTCCATTTGCGAGCATGCGGACCTACGTCAGATAGAGCTAGTGCTTGTTCGCAGGTTCCATCTTTGCGGATGATAAATGTATACGGCATCTCTGCCCCGGTGTATGGACTAACAGTAGAGTCGTTTATAAACTTCTTTGCAATTTCTTCTGCTGTTTCGCCGATTGTTGCACCAATACGATGGATTACCAAACAGACTACCTTTGATAAATCTCTCTCTCGGATTTTTCCGTCTGCACAGAGACTAATTGAGTTTAATATCTGTGGGTATTTTGACATTTTGGCTACCTTTTTGTTTATCAAATTCTTTACGTAGAAGTTCTATTTTTTGTTCCGTGATATTTGCAATATCCTTTGCGGATTTGCATGAGGAGACAAGTAGATGGACGCATTCATTAAGATACCTTGCTCCTGACATAAATGAAGTTGTAGCATTCTCCATTTCTTTGTGCATTTCTCGTGCTAGCTCTATGCATTCAAAAAAGTTTTTATCTGGCAATTCGTTGGATAGTTTATTTATTACATTTTGTATTTTAATGTACATAGCTTGGATCATTGTTGGTATTAGGTAGATGTAATCTTGTCCCAGCTTCATTATAGAATAAACTTCTACATTATATACTACTTCACTGAGAAGTTTTTCTAGATCTTCTGTTTTTTTGTGCTCCATAAATCCTCCGTGTATTTATTATTCCATCTTTGAAAGCTCTTTCAATTTTTTTTGATCTAACTCAGAACGGAGGCTAAATGGATCGGAATAGTTTTTGCGATTTTCCTCTGAGGAAAGTTTATCTTCTTGGTGTTTCTGCAAACTTTCTTTAGAGGCATTTCCTCCGATAGCCACAAGTGTAGCCACTAAAGCAGTTGGCACTGCCAGTTTTAAGGCTACCCCAGTTGTGAGACTTAACATGAGACTACCAATTAATGAGCTACCTGCTATCAGCATCAGCCTCTTAGGTCGATTTAACGCTGACCAGGAGAATTGCGGTGCTAGTTGTTGCATAACCCGATCGAATAATTCAGTACGATAAAGCCGGATTGAGAAATAAACCAACCCTGCAAGACCCCCAATCATCCCGTGGGTTTTCCAAGAGTTTAGTAGATCCATAAATAATCCCAAAACATCTTCGTCCATATTATTATTTCCTCCACAGGTTAACAATTGCCCCAGTGAGAGCCGTGAGTATTGCCCCCACTATTGCCATTTTCATTTTTACTTCTGAGCTGTCAATACCATCAACCCGTTTTTCTAGCGTTGCGATTTGGTTTTCAACTAGCCTTGATCGCAAGAGTACTCCCGAACCGTCTGCGTCTCCACGTACAATCCCAATAAGCTCCTTCATATCCTCTTCTACTCTGGATAATTTCGTAGAGAGTTGAGCTATTTTTTCTAGAATTTCTTCTTGCACCGGCATGGTATACTATTCTAACAGCATTTTTGGGTAACCGCATGGGGTAATATCCATGCTGAGCCATTGTCCAAACACCAAGCCAGACGTTTTGAGGGAGTTGCATCGGAAATTAATGCTATACGGCCGATCGTATTAGCTGGACCTGTTTGTATACACGTCTGTGGAGTGAGGTATAGTATATTAGTTTTGGGGAGCAGTTTTAAATCACCAGCCCCGGTCTTTATTTCCCCAGATATGCCGTTATGCAACATCTCGGTCCAAAGATTTAACAACTTTGATTCGTGGTAGATAATGTTAGTAGGATTGGTTGACATTAACATACTTATTATAATTATACTCATCTGCATGAATACATTTCTAACAACAGGCTGTATCTGTCCCATCTGGTACTACCCAATTTGTACCATTATCTAAACACCAAGCCCACTTGTCTGTAACTAAAGCATCTGATATTAATGCCATTCTCCCAGCTGTACCAGCAGCACCAACTTGCGCACATGTTCGTGAATCCATCTTAAGAATATCAGTAGCTGGATTTAGATACAAGGATCCGGCCCCAGTTTGGATCAACCCATCAGTTTGATTATGTAGCATTAAAATATGTAAAGTTGTGTCTGATACATCTGCTGAATGCACACGGAACTGTGGGTTAGTCCCACCATTTATATTGTATGGAGTATCACCATTCTCTATAATTACAAGCGTCTTGCTTGGACCAAGAGCAATGTAGCCACCATCTGTGGTTAAATCAGCCACCCCAATACTCATACCAGTAGACCCGGCTAGCTCAACTACTTTCCCTAAATCTAGATTTACATCAGCAGCAGAGATATTAACATCTCCTCCAGCAGGGATTACCTTAAGATCCCCTAGGCCAGTTTCAATATTACCATCCGTCTGATCGTGATATACTTGTAACCACTGAGTAGTTGTAGTAACATCTGCGCTGTGAACACGAATAACCGGGTTTGTTGCAGCAGAACCAATAGTATACCCAGCAGAATCGGCTCCCTCTACGAAGATAAAATATCTCGATGCATTGCTGGCAAAAAAGAAGGTATCAGAAGTAGTATCCTTCTGGAAAATCTGTGGTACAGTAGCACCAGTAGACCATTGAATGGTGTTGAATGCTCCATGTACGGTGTTGCCATCCACCCAAAGAGTACCATTAACTTCTAATTCACCAGAACATGTATCTCCTGTACCAAGACTATGGTCTGTAGAACATGCTGCTCCTAGTTCAACAAAAGACGATGGTGCAGAGATAAATCCGGTTGAGAGTAAATTCGCAGTCCCTAGATTAACGTCTCCCCCAGCGGGGATTAGATTAATATCCCCCAAACCAGTCTCTATGTTCCCATCTACTTGGTCATGATAAAACTGTTCCCATTGCGTAGTAGTACCAATTGTTGCGGAATGCACCCTTATAGTGGGATTTGTCTTAGCGGCTATGGCATATCCGGCAACATCGGCATTTTCAGTTATTAGTAAAGTATTACTTGGTCCTAAAGCTAAAACTGCTCCATCGCTAGCAAAATCTTGCAAGACTAATATTGCCCCAGTAGACCCACCCAATTCCAAGCTTTTCCCTAAGGCAATATTTAAATCAGAGGCGGTTAGTGTAACATCTGCCCCTGCCGGAGTCAAGATTAGATCCCCCAACCCTGTTTCTAAGACTGCATCGGTTTGGTTATGAGATGTTTGTATCCATTGAGTTGTGTCAGTAATATCCGCCGAATGTATTCTTAAGGTTGGATTAGTTGCGGTTCCGATAGAATACCCAGCAGAATCCGCTCGTTCGACTAAAAGTAGATATCTATTTGTGCTTGTGGTTAACACTGATTGATCAGTAGCTAAATCCCGGAGAGCAAAAATTGATCCATCCGTGACACCTACTGAGAGGTTTTGTCCCATTGGTAAAACCACCCCAGCATCAGCGTATAAAACACCATCTACTTCCGCTGCACCGCATATTAATGTGGCATTTGCCCCTAAAGCTTGGGACGTAGCACAGCTAGATCCTAATTCAATCGGTTGGGTTGCATCTGTGATATTATTCCCAGCTAAGACAATGTTTTGCCCAGTCATTGTCAATGCTGCACCAGAAACGGTAATACCCGCATCTGCCCATAGTAAACCGTTATGCTCAGCTACTCCGTTTATACATACATCATTAGCCCCTAAACCATGCCCAGTAGAACAATCAGCCCCTACTTGAATACTTCTTGTAGAATCTAGAAGATTAAACCCAGACAAGTCTATATCAGCTATAGCAGCACCACCTAAGCTTGCACTTTGTTGCGGCATTGTGGTTCTCGGCATGGGTCTTGCAAAGGCAAATGGCAGCCATGCATAAATAGCTAATATTGCGAGCACTCTACGTCTTAATTTGCGAAGCATTATGTTACCATCCTAACTGTCACAGTCGCTACGTCATCATCATCCCCGCCGGTTGCTGTTAGGGATAAAATTCTCATCACATCGGCAAAAATTCTAGAGCTTACTACGAATTTTTCACTACCAGAAACAGCATTGCTGAAGGTATAATTAGTAAGTGTAGATACTCCAGCGGAGACTGATTCTGCTTGCGGTTTGAACCAAGTTGTGCCTCCATCATTGGAACCTTCCAAGGAAAATGTTACTGCTGTTCCGGTACTGCGGGTATAGTTGATAAAAATATCCAATGTACCAAATCCATTAGTGGAAAAAGCATTGGATGTCTTAGCAGCATTAATTGCTTTAGCATTTAAATTTAATGCCGCAGCAGTAATACTTCTAGACTCTCGTTGGTTGATATTAAATCCCATTGGTCACTCTCCAGGTTCTACAGCATAGCCATATTTTCGGCCACGCTGTATTGCATCATCCACTCGTTTACTGCGGGTTTGGGCACCACTTATAAAATATTGCGCTCCCCATGGACTACCACCAGTTTCTAGATCAAATTGTCCACCCAAGCTTCTACCATTTTTGCCTAGCAATTTCAATGCCTGATTATCAAAACCAAGTAGGTGTCTCCCAACAGCATATCGCAACCGCAAGTTTAGTTGCCAATTAGGATCGTTGTATAGATTTACGGTGTCCATAAATGCCTTTGTAGGTCGTTTTGCTAGACTTTCCACTACTCCACCTAGCCTACTTTTTCTCATTCGTCCCAGGGCTTCTTCTTCGTTTGTAACTCCTGTCATATCTGCCCATATTGGTAACCCGGTAGCTTCCATCTTACTTACATCAAACCCGGTAGTTAGGGCTATTATTGCCTGCGGACCTAGAGCTAAAAGCTTGAATAAGTTCTCGTCACCATCTCCCATGACAGTAGTTGCGTAAGTAGTCAACATTGCTGGTAGATTTTCCATTAGTGTTACCACATGCTCGTTCGAGGATAGGTTTACACCCCCAGGTACTTTTGCGATTCCGACCGGCAATTGTTGCCCCATCCAATTTGGAAGTGCTGCGTCTGGTACTGCCTTAGCCTCTTCACGTTTTTTAGCCTCCCAGAGTTTACTCCAAGCGGCTACTCCCGCAGGGTTTTCCTTCATATGCCGAAAGGTTATCCCAATGATATTCTTCATCCATCCATAAAAACCCACCCAGTCTGATAGGTATCTACGTTCAAATGGTGACATACGGAAATAATTCCCAGCATAGTTGCTAACATCTTCCAAAACCTTTGCTTTAGCAGTACTAGAGGCGAAACCATATTTCTGGATTGACGAAATCGCAACTGGTAATCGTTGGTACAATTCAATCACCCTGTTGGTGTAGGAAAATGGTTGTAATAGAAAATCCATCCCCTTATTTAGTAAGATTAGAGATTTTCCGCTTCCATATTGCGTACGCATTTTCATTAGTTCTTCGAATTGATTAGTAAACCCCATATCATGCATTGCATCAATTAGCTTACGACCATCCATTATTCCATCTGGGGTTTGTATCGCAATTTGTGAGAGAATTTTACTATCCTGCCATCCGTGCTTAGCGGAGCCAAGTGAGCCAATAATTGCACCTAGTAATGAATCTGCTTGCAATTTAGGGTTTAGCACCTTAATCCCCAAAGCATGGGTAGCTAGAATTCCTGCGCCGACTGCATTGCGTTCCAAAAATGGTAAATTTGGAACAGTTGCAGCCCAGCTTACCATCTTGTTAAATGGTCTAATAAATTCCCCCAAGTTTCTCAAAATCTCCCTTGCTTGTCCGGCTTTCCCTGGGGAATCTTTAAATTCCTTAAGAATTACATCTAGTCTATCTACTACAGGCTGTGGGGCGAAATGAACCCAATCTTCTGGTGATGCTTCTCCACCAAATTTTTTGACCATATTACTAACTGAAGCCCACTTGATCTTGCTATTGCGATTTAGCTTCTCTAACATCTTCTGTGAACCAACTTCAATCATGGTTCTTTTTGCTTCCAGCAATTCCTTTTCCATTGGACCTAGAGTTCCATAGGTCACATCTTTATCTCCACGGAATACCACATCTCCTGTTGTTTTATCTTCCCACAGAATTTCCCTTTGAAGAAATTGTGTCTTCTCATCTTCTTTTTGGATAACCTTTAGGATAGATTCTTCCATTTGCGGATCGGTATGAAATTCCCTGACTAAATCATCTGGGGACATTCTACGATAAAGCCCCTCTTCTGCTGAGTATTTCTGTACTGAGGTGATTTCTAACTCTGTCTTCCGTTTTGCTAATTCTGCCAAAGCTGGGCGAATTTCTTCCTTTGGAGTGGAGGATTTTACATTCTTGTAGAATTCTATTACATCCTCTCCGTATTTCTGCGCCACTTCTGTGTCTGCTAATTTAAGTTTCAATGCTAAATTAGAGGCAGATTCGGTTCCTAGTTTTTCCAATTTCCCAGCTTGAGGCATGTATTGCAGGGTAGTTTGGATTACATCCATTGCTTTTTCTGCTGCTGGAACTTTTTTCAATGCTTGACTGGCTAGTTTAATTCCACCAGCTACGCCTTTTGCGATTGGCCCACCGAGGTAATTTAATGGATCCCCTATTGCCCCGGCCGTAAATTCAGAGATGTTATAATGCTTCAGCATTGGATCAGAATCTACCTTTTTATTAAACACACCCTCGGTCTTGGCTTCTAATGCTTCAGCAAATGCTTGAGGATTTTGATCTATCTTTGGATATTGTTCCAATAACTGCTCAAGTGCCTCTTTGATAGCCTGTTGGCGATATTGCATCCTGGTTTTTTCCAAAACCGCAAGGGTCGTTGAGGATTCTTCTCCCATTAACCCCTTGGCTGCTGCTTTTACTCCGGCGCCGGGAATTTTTAAAAGTTGACTGGGATTTTGGACAATTTGTTTTCCCAATTTCTGTAACGAAACACCACCAATTTCTATCTCCAACGGATCTGGTGTTGCGGGTGCAATTTTTCTAGCCGCCTCCAACATCCCACCTACTAATGAGCTACCTGTCCTTGCGGTTGGGCCAAATACTGTCTGAATAATCCCGGGGGTAAAATCATATGGACCAAATCGTTCTTTGGCTAATTCTTCCTGAAAACGCTTATGTAATTCCGGATCTCGAATATCCTTGAGAATAAATTCATGTAGTCTCTCATCTGGAATTCCAGACTGAATCATCTGCCTGATTGCTTGATCTTGATTGAACTTCCAAGGAAGTCCCTGTGATAAGGCCTGTTGCTGTTCTGGTGTATAGTCCAAACGAAAATTATCCAGCCCCCCTGTTTCTACCGCTCGTTTGAGCATGAGCATTTTTTGATCTCGATATTGTTTTGTTCTCTCCTTTTGTTGTTGAACCGCAATGTCTATATCAAAATCCCGCAAGGCAAAACGTGGGTCTGAGACACCCAAATCCCTCATACGCCCCCGAACAACATCAACTGCAATGTCCAAATCTGGACGAATTTCTTCTGTTTTTAATACCTCAGAGGCAAGGCGCTGCAAATCTTGTAAACCATAGCGCTCACGTTTGAGATTCCTTTGCTCTCTCAGATTTGATAATTCACTAGGGGAGAAATCTCCGTAGACCATGCTCTAGCCTACTGTTGTTTGCTTCGGTAGTATTCTTCCAAAGCTTTTACGATGTCAGATTTTTCTTGATCTGCTGGGCTTATTGGCAGAGTTTCCGATTGACCAAATTCCGGTGGACTAAGACCCATTTTACCAAATACTTGATTAAATAACGTCAAACGTTTGTTGAGTTCTGCTGCGTAACGCTGGGCATCTTGAACACCTTTTCGCGCTACCACCGGGTCCATACTGTTCGCAGCCATTTCGGCAGAATTCTTTGCTGCTTGAAAACGTGTAATTTCAGCAACAGCATTGCGGTAAAGCTTCTGACCCATATCTGACATTGAGGATAATTTTGGATCTTTAAAAACCCCCGCTTCCACTCCGCGTTTTCGAGAGGCAATATCCATTTCGCGACGTTTGCTATATTCTTTGGTCTTAAACATTTCAAGGCGTTTGCGACTTTCCTCTTGTTCTGGGAGCATTTCTGCCTTTAGCCTAGCTGCCTCTCGCGGTCCTGCTACTGCGCTTTCGATTCGTTCCGTCTGGCGGAAGTTCTCCATGCCCCCCTTACCTCGGCCTAGTTCGTAAACATGTTGAAGGCGTGGATCTGGAAATTGTATTGGTTCTTTACCAAGGCGTTCTCCGATTTGCCCCTGTAACATTACCTCTTGTTCATATGCTTTGCGTTCATTATCGAGCTTTTGGGATTTGAATTGTTCTTGTTGCTGGTTCATACTAACAGCTTGCATAAGGGCTTGAGCCGCAATATTTCGTCCTTGGGCTTCTTCAGCAGCCTTTCTGGACTTTTCTTGCAGAGCGTGAGTTATTAGGAGATTTCCTAGATCTATTGGCATAAAGGTTACTTAACTTAAAATCCGGCGCCAAACATCCCTCCGGTATAACGTTGTTTGAATAAATTCCTCCAATTATCTTGGACTCCAGGATAGTTTGACAGCATACCAGCACCTACCGCAAGACCAGGCCCTTGTGCCCCACCAAAAAGCCCAGCAGCACCACCAACCAATGCTCCTAGAGGATTACCACCACTAGCTAGAAAACCTAATCCACCACTTAACGCAACTTGTCCAACCCTGCTTAAGAATGATGGCTCGGATTCTCTTCGGATACGTTCCGCTATTGCGTGTTGTGCCTGCCCTTGCAGTTTGCTCGATTGCATCATTGTTCTGCGATAAGCATCTAATAAAGCTTGTCTGTCCATATTTTGTGCCATAATTATTTCCCGTAGTACTGATTATGTTTAGCTAAATCTGCATATGATCTAATTACCAATGGAAGGCCTGTGGCCGGATTCAGACCAGCGGCATATGCGGCGCCCGTTCCTGCTGCCTGTGCAGATATATCTGCTATTTGAATTTCAGTATCTTCTCTCTGTTCTTGTAATTCTCTTACCAACTCGCGGTCCTTAGCCTTTTCTGCTTTATTAATCATCTCGTCTAGCCAATGCATTCTATGTTGCAATTCACCCATTGTTTTCTGAATTCCAGCTTGAGTGGAAAATTCCCCATATCTTCCTTGAGCCGCTGTTCTAGCTCTAGTGTACTCTTCTCCTAATCCCATTTCCCTATCCGCGTAATCTTGTAGTAACGCGGCACGTTGTTGCTGATGGGCCTGTCTTGCACCAAGCTGTTGCCCAGTTAGATCTAACAATGCTTGATTTTGTCCAGATAAAAATCCACCGCCCAAACCACCGCCCATTGCAGCGTTCATTTCAGCTTGTCTGCGATATTGCGATTGCCCTTCTCGTTGGGCCATTTCCAACGCTAAGGCTAATTCTTTATCCTGTTCTCCTAGAGTTTCTCCTTTTAGTCTATTGAGATTTTCAAGATTTTGTCCATAACCAGCTTCCATGTCGGATATCATTTTATTAAAATTTTCACCGTATTTAGAAGTAAGATCTTCCCACCCCTTTGCATAGGCGCCTTGAGTTGTTGCATATTGGGAAGCCGCATCTTCATACCACTTTCTGTCTATGGGAGTAAGTTCCACTACTTCTGCCCCACCTGGATCTAAATCTACGTCATCAACATCCCCATTTCCACCACCACCTCCAGTATTTTTTGCCAATGCACCAATGGTTGGTGCTATATCTAAATATTCCTGGGCTTCTACTGGATCTAATCCCAGTTTATCAAGCATGTCTTCGGTTGGCATAGACTCTAATTCATATCTGTTAGTTATAGGATTCTTATCATATCCAGTGTCTTCTAGATTTCCACTCATTCTCCAAGCATCTCCAACTGTTATAGGCCCAAATACCGGAGTGTTTGGATTTGCCCATGGGTTGATAGATACTGGGGCATCTTTAAGCAGTTTAGGTTTTGCTGGATTAATAATACCAGAATGCGTAACTTGTGGTGATGGAGGTAGAACTACTGGTGCTGGCGGGGGGCTAATTACTTCAGGTTGTTTTTGTGAAAATCCAAAAAATCTTTTAGCATCTAGCCCGAAGACTGGACCTGCTGTTGGTGGGGGGATTATATTTCCACCCCCAGAAACTCTATTTACTGCTCTATTTACAACAGGCTTTGTTCTACCAGAACTTGCTCTGCCACTTAGGCTATTATAAAAGCTAGGCATTTTTATAACCTACACTTTATATCCAATACATGGTTGTTGGTGATAACTATAAACACTCTACATACGCATCTGATACATAAAATATCAACCACGGGCTAACTCCATAATTCTTTGTTAAAGAATCCCGATTAAGAACTTTTGGAATGGCTGTAACAGTTGCATTCAACGTAGCGGTTATTGGCGAAACAGAACCAGTAGACCTTAATGTAAACGCTGTTCCAGATTTATGAGCACCTAAAAAATAATCCTTATTACCCAATATCACACATGGATTAGATAGTTTTACAACCTTCCTTCCAGTAGAACTAATCGGAGAAATCATTCTGCTACCAGGAACTTCTGTTAATATTTGATAATTATCTTCCCTCGAAGCAGAGTATAATAATGTGGTTAGATTTTCTGCACCTGCTCCACTGGCTACCTCAAATACAACATTAGTGAAAACCGCATTATTCTGTAGTCTTGGAGTTTTAAATAGAACTAATCTATTTGTCACTCCTGACCCAGTAGAGGTTGATATTGTATACAATTCACCTACAGGCGATAGAAACCACTCCGAATCATCAGAGTTTAACGATTTTCGTAAGAAATTTCCTTCTTGTTGATTTTGAAAGAAATCTTCTGCTCTACGTAATCCCCTACTTCCCAGCAGGATATGTCGATCTTGAACCATTAAGGAATAATCTGCCTACGTAGTATTACGCTTACAACTAAAAACCCTGTAGTTGCTGTGAGTATATTTGCTCCAGCAGCATTTACTCTGATCGCCAAGCTTCTGGCTCCGGTAGCAAAAGCTAAAGATACAGATCCACCCTCCAACCCACGAGCATCGTTTGCCGTATCAGCAACACTATTCGCATTAGAAAGCGCAATAGCAGAAGCTACTGTAGTTGTGGTTGTCCATGTTCCAGCAGCATCATATTCTCCCCAGACTACATCGAATGTTCCGGCTCCGTTTCCACTATCTGTACAGATCCATTGGATGTCTGTGACTACCCATGCGGTATCTCCATTTGACCCAGGCAACGGTGTTGCAGCAATAATAGCATTCGCGGCTCCCCATTCATCGGCTGCTATTGTTATACAAAGTTCCTGATAAGAAGCAGATAATTTGCTCAGAGCAATCCCAGCATCGGAAGAGATATCCTCATTTATGATATTACCGAATTTATTTTGTATATTCGCAAAGCGTGTTTCAATTTCACTTTTTATAATCGGATTTGATAAAGAAACTGTATAATCGAAACTCATAAAAGCTCCTATGGCTGTAAGAGGCGTTTTAAAGTAACACTTACTGTTAAGAAACCAGTGGTGGCACTAAGAACATTTGCACCAGCAGCATTTACTTGTATCGCAATGCTATTAGGAGCAGTTGGAATTTCTGTAGTGTCGAACACCAAACTAACTGAACCACCTTCTAAGGCTCTACCATCATTTGCATCATCAGCCCCAGCAGCATTAGGCAATGCAACTGCACTTGCTATTGTAGTAGCAGTTACCCAAGTTCCAGAAGAATTATAGGCTCCATAGACTATATTGAACGTTCCTGTGCCGTCGCCTGTATCAGTACATATCCACTGTGCATCTGTAGCAACCCAATTCATATCTCCGCCACTACCTGGTAATGGTGTTGCGGCAATTATTGCATTTGCTGCTCCCCACTCATCAGCATCAATTGTGATTACCATTTCTTGGAAACTACCAGCTAGCTTTTTTATTTCTATACCAGCATTTTCACGAAAATCTATCCCTGTTATATTACCGAATAACCCATCAATTACATCATCAAAGAGGTTATCTAACTCATTTTTGACAATAGTATCAGAGAGGGTAGTTGTATAATATACTGGCATTATCTTACACCAAGAATATTCAATCCAACTTCTAGAGACTGCAAATCGAATTTTGTTTTTTTAGAATGATTAATAACAATTTCAGCTTCATCACATGTTACGCGAAAATCCATTCTACCATTTTTAACCTGTTCATCGGTATAGTTACTTACTGAATCAACATATCCTCCACTTCCCCAAACTGGATCATTTACATCTGTTAGATCGACTGTTCCTGTAGTTTCGCGAAAATTATCTCCTTCAGGTCGTATAGATACATCTATAGAGGATGTTGTATTTTTTGTTTTTACTATAACATCTCTTATACATATCTTCTCACTCCCTAGTTTATTCAAACTATGAGATACAATCTTAGAGGCAATTTCGCCACGATTGTTAGTTGGTTCTCCTGGTAGGAGTTTATATACCTCTCCAGTGATAGTCATATAGTATATCTCTTCATCATCACTGGCAGATTCATCTACAATCCAGGAATTGGCGTTTATATCATCCCAAAGCCAGAAGGAATTATTCTTATAATCATAAGCAATTACGTGATTATTCTCATGACTGCCATCTAAAGATACAGCCAATAAGTATAAGGAATATTTTCTCCAATTTGCTGCAACAGCCCACTGTCTTCTTGCTGTTGTAATTCGTCCTATAATGGAATCAATTTTATCTGATAGTTTTCGAATTGCTGGGGTGCCATTAAAGGCATAAATCCCATCTTCAGCCAAGAAGAAATGTTCTCCCCGAATTTGTTGTAAACTCGCGTTGGAAACACATCCAGTCCCAGCAACAATTTTTACAATCGAAACTGTTAATAAATTATATTGATTAACCCCAGCCGAGGGCAATAACCAAATTGAATCTTGTTTGTAAATCACCGGCGCTTCATTTAACCCAACCAATCCAGTAATTGGACTATTGTCATCTTCTATTAGATCTTCAAAAGAAATTTCTGGCCAGACTTTGTGATATGGAATCGGTGGTGTCCAACGTACTCTATGGGCATTTTCTTCTAAATTAGCAGCCCACAATCTTCCACCTATTAAAGATAAATACTTTGCCGCCGGCCAAGTAGTCAATTGTGCTATTACTGCTGTCTCGTATGGTGCTCCGGTGCCTATTGCAAAGTTTCTATTTTCAACCTGCGCCTTTTGAATATTAGTGATATCAGTATTTACTAAAGTAGAATCTTGATACTCCACATTATGATTAATCATAATATTTGTATATCCAACACAAAAATAGCTTTCTGCAAATGGAACTACAATTGCAAATGCCGGTGGAGGTATAAATTCCTTTTGCGTAATTATTGCAAGGTCGTATTCTGTAAATTTTGTAGCATTCCCAACATAGGCATTGTTGCGGTAGAAATCTGACCATACGCATATTGTAGGAAAGGCGTATCCATCAGCGGGTCCAGAATATACTAAATTATTACTTATTGATACATATCTATTCTTCGTTGGTAGTTTTACATTAAATAAGTAATGGTATAACGGGCGACCTGCATTTGGAGAAAGTTCCGATAAAGAATAAAATATCCTTGGTATAAGCTCGGTGTCTACTAGAGTAAACGATACTGTTGCATCCGTAGCAGCCTCAAGAATCGTAAATCTAATCCAATAGGCTGTAATTGAATTAACTACCGTCTTCGCCCAATCTCGGGGGGCAGCAAAGCATAATATGTTCTTATTAAAAGCTACTCCAGAAAAATCTGCAAAATGGTGCTTCAATCTTTTTGGTGATGGGTTGGCTCCTCCCACCCCTATCCCCAAATTAGACTCTATAGTCTCAACAAGGTTTAAATATTTCCAAGAAGTTCCATCATTATATTCAGCATAAAATTTGGTAGAATTAGAGTTATGGGCTGTTATAAACAAACCAATTCCTATAATATCCTTCGGTAAGGCGGTAATATTAATAGTAAAAAAATCATTTACTTTTCCTAAACTAGAAAACCCTAAATACCATCTTTTATCAACTCCTAAACTAGAAATATTCCCATTTGAAGATGTGAATGTACCTAGTGGATCTTCTTTTAGGGTAGTCTTTGTTATAGCCCCAGAGGTATCAGTGCCGTAAGTTGCGCAAGTATTTATTGAAATATACCCAGGCCTTTTCTGGATATGCCCACTTGGTGCCCACACATTCAACGCTTCAGCACATTCCGTTTTAACATCCGCAATTTCAGAATTTTCATTAATCCCCTTGTTGAAGTACAACCGGATGGATTTTTGGGTTTGTCTCGACACTATGCACCAGTTGTTACTTCCATATCTGCTTTGGCGGCCTTAGCTCTTGCGATTGCGTTTTCCTTAGCTGCCTTATTTGCTTCTTCATTTCCCAAAATTGAAATCTGAATCTTACTATCCGCCTTGGCAGAAGCAAATTCTTCTCTTGATGGCAATCCATAACGCTCATCAATCAATCGAAAGAAAATTCTTTTCCATAATTCTAACTTCGCCTCTGATAATGTTAGATAGATAATATCATTATGAGCCCTAGCAACTTGAATTCTAGCTTGTAGTCTTGACGCGTCGGCGTAGACCCCTGGGGACCAAAATGTTTCCGGCCTTATGCCTTGTCTGTCTAGTAAAAATGCATATGTCCTCAAGTCCTCATACGACCAACTATCATTCGCCTCCCATTCAGACGGTGGACGCACTTGACAAATCTGTCCGCGCAAATGCTCCTCTCTCATATTATCCCTTCGCAGTAGAAATTCCGCAACATGTTCTGGGACTGGTACTCTAATAAATGGAGGAATTTCGATCCTAATCGGAGGAAAATGCAATGAAGTTTCTCCATCTCCCTCTGGTGTTGACACAATTCGTTCCGAAGTATGCATATCTTCCATAACAACTCTTGGAACTAATAGCGGATTTGGAGATGCTACCATGTCCCAGCTGTGCTCTTTTCTATTTCGTTTGCGAATAAATACCTCGGGGGTAATGAGTGGATTACCACTAGCATTTGCGATCCAGACTGCTTTTTCATACGGCCCAAGTGGTGGTGGTATTTTTACTTCTTGATATTTCTGTATAAACCTTCCACGAAGTTGTATAAATTCCTTTGCGATATCCTCTGGTAATACCCGTAATTCTTGTGCCGGGATTTCATACCTAACCCCATCTACAAAAATATTCTGCGTAACATCCGAGATATTTCTAACCGAAACTGCGGTAGAGATATTTGTCATTTTATTTCTCCATTAAAACTCATAGGGATCACTAATTCGTATGCGTGAGGGGTTATTCATGCTAGGTTTTCCTCTGGCTAAGGTAGTATGCAACTGCTCTTGCAATTCTATGAACCGCAAAATCCACGATTCTGGGGCAAGTTCATCCGCCATGGTACGAAGTAAAATTGCGGCTTTCCAGGAGATAATATCCCTAAATCTCACTGGGATTAAAAATGGCTCATCATTATCCGATACTAAGTCTTGAGGATTTTCCAAACAAACAGCAGATATTGTAGTAATTCTAGATGGCCCAGTTGTTCCCCATCTTAGCGTCTTGCGATCTTCCCAGTGAATTGCTCCATCCACCCAGTAGTCACAGAAAACTAGTGGTGTTCCCATTTCATCATCTGTGGTATCACGTAATTCTAGAATATCCTTCCCGAGAATATCATCAGGAACTTGCTGCGTATCAGCATCGGCCGCCCAAGTGAAGGAATAAACTCTCTTAAACCAATCATACCCACATTCTAGCATCGCTTCGTTTACTACAGCCCTATAGGCTTCGTTAATTGCTTCGTCTAGATATTTATTGGTATTTCCAGTTGGGCCGATGAAATCCTGATTAGTCTGCTTTGGGTTCATGTTTAAGATGAATGATAATTTTTCCCTTAGCCCTTTGCGATCTAAAGTCCATACCATTTATTACCCTAAATCACCCTTAGGTAGCAGACTTTCTCTCATTTTGATACGATCGCGTTCCATCTTATCTCCACATAGAACATCTTTGTCTTCTTTTGTCAAGAATTTTTTTGCTACTACCTGGGGACCAAATATGGATTTTTTTGCTCTCCAATACAACTCCTCCCCCGCTGCACCTGATATTTCTGTTGCTTCTCTGTCGTACAAATTTCCCAATGTCTCACGATTTTCTCGAATACGTTTGCGAATTGGGATAATCCATTCTTTTAACTTTGTAATAACACCCCCTTGGTAAACATCTAAATGAGATAATTTCGCGATTGTTATTGGGGTATAGGTTAATCTATCAAAGTCTTTCCCGAAAATGGGACCCCGATAATTCCAATATCCAGAATATGTTTTTTCTGCATCTTTTCTGTGAAACAATTGTAGGAGATAAAATTGTCCCTCACCAGTTTGTCCAGGTTGCCATGGATCAAATCCTATTCTGGCTCGGTGGTGAATTTGTTGAACTTGATCAGTTACCCAAGAAGGAGCATGTGACATGACGTCAATATAAGCATAGCTCTACGAAACACCACCAGAGGCAGCTTGTAGAAACACGAAGTAAACTCTGAATTTTGCTCCGGAAATACTTCCACCATTTTCAACCGCAAATACCAACCTACAGGTATTATTCGCGGCACTATCAGCGGCTTTATTCCAAGAACAAGTTACTAACTCCTCAGATGTAGCTTGGGCAGTTTGAACCGGAATAACCGCAACAGGAAGCACACCCGATGGTCCACCGTGAGCAACATCCTCATCTTGATCTGTAGTAAGGGTGTTTAGCTCCTTCATAATAACTTGGATCCCTCCACCGAAATTGATAGAGCCTTCATTTACAACATTAGCAGCAGCCATAAGCTATCTCCTTAAGTAATCCTCGTTTTAATTACGTAGTACGTATTCCAATAACCACTACCTCGCAAGCGCAATTTGTAGCTTTAGTAGCAGCAATTCGCAATGTCCCACCAGCAGCAATACTCCACTGGGCATCGTCTAAAGTACCAACCCTCACTAAGGTTTTATCTACAGCATTAAGACTGATGACATTACTTATAGCATTAGTGCCGTTTTGTACAATTACCTGGTCTCCTGCTCCACCATCAGCAGCAGTTTTTACTGCATAAGCATCAATAACTCTAGTCTTATGCGTTAGCACTACGTCTGTATTTGCTGTAGCATCTGCGATGGTAATACGATGCACCACCTGTACGCCACCAATGACATTGGCATCTACAACATTTGCTAAATCTGCTCCATTGATAATCTGTGCCGCAAGTGCTACCACCCCAGCATTACTCATCGTAGCATCACCAGATAATGCCACTGGGGCCATTCTATTTGCTGTAGTACCAACCCAGATTTTAGCCTCTGCTAAGGCGGCGTCAGTAGGCATTCCCATGTTAGACAACCCTCATAAATAGAATATACACCATACAGGGCGCACCGGATACAGTTACCACTGATAATTCATCATTCACTGTTAATTGATATTTATCATCATTCAATGAAGAAAAATCAAAAATATCCTTATCCGCAAGAGTTGACACATCTGCTGTATTAGTAACTGCTGTACTACCATTTTTAATAACCACTGTATCTAATGCTCCACCAGCAGCTGTCATCACCCCCCATGCGTTGATAATTTCAATCTTAAACGGAGGTTTCTTAGATTTAAATGGATACTTCGTCGAATCACTAGCACCCATAGAGACTTTTAAAATCCCTAATCCACGACCATATCCTGTTTCAGAATCCCCAAATGCCCAGGGTGTTAATCCTCTTGCCATTTAATCCCCCAGCCTTGCTACAGCCGCGATTGTATCAACCATTAACCAAAAGCCGTGACAAATTGTTCGTCTAGATCTTTAATCTTTCCACAACGATTTCTTTGGAAGATGATATATTCCAAAGTTTCCAAACACGTAGCAGTGTAAGATAAATTCGCCGTAGACATTACAAAAATTCCACCCTCACTCTTAGGAGGTCTTCGCCAATCCAGTTCCTTTTGTACCGCGCGAGAAATTTGGGACATATCAGCGAAAAACAACACGCCATAAGGTGAATCTGGATCAGTGACTACATTTACCGTTCCGAGAAAGCTTTGGAACCTTGCAATTTTCACTCCACCTACCGTGGTTGTTTCATTAATTCTAAGATCCCCCTCGTACATTTCCTCCATAGCAATACCTTGCCCATGACTCCCCAAGACTGTAACTTCAGCATCTAACCCTGATTCTTGTTTGATTGCCAATAGCATCTGGCGAAACAATGATGGTGTAAGGGGGCGTTTCAAACCAGAATTACTAAGTACTGGACTAGTATATCTAGGATATGTAGATGTGCTAATGTTTTGAAATGTCCCTGATGCGTCATCAATTAGTTTGTCTAATCCAACTGGCATGAGGTTATACGAACTCACCGGCACACCGGCAGAGCCTTTCCAAACGATGTAATCTCCATCAGCTTGAGAACCGGCCGCAATGGCTGAAACGGGAGTAACTGTTACCTCATTAGCAGCTGTAAAAGCTCTTGAAATTTTCGAAACCTCAAAATTCGCGTGGACGGTGGATCCATCGGTATCAAGGATTTGGAAATTTGCTCCATCCCACATTCCCCTACCATCATCCACCGTAATAGTCGATCCATCAACAACAGAGCCTAGAAGGGTAGTTACCCCAGTACCATCACGGGTGAAATAATAATTCTCAAATTTCCTAATAGACTCCATCAACCCCCGCATTTCACTATCCAACACAGAAATAGCGGCATGCTGAGTAGTTGCGGCGTTATTTAAAATATTATCCGTTAGTTTTATACTACCAACGATATTTTTCCGAAACGCCTTGGCCATTTCATAGCCTTGTTTTCCAGCCGCAGGTAAAGCTCCACCATCCGCAACAGCACCGATAGCTGGATTTCTCTTTAAATGTGTTGTCCACTCAAGATTTTTACCTTCCCATTTAATGGAACCCTTAGGAAGAAGTCTCGCTAGGGAGAAAAGATTTAGTGTCTTCGTGACACCCGGTAGATAGTGAATAAAATTTGCACCAAAAGTATCAATTGATACACCGTCAACCATTAAATCCCCCAACGAGAGAATGGAGTAACCATCTAGGGTACATTGTCAGATCTATTTTAGTTTGGTTATTCCTTACTAGGAAATTTAAGATATTTCAATAATTTTTTGCATTCTTTTTCAGTAAGGCCATAGGTCGTATCTGACAAATGTGGTGTTTTCGTTGGTGATTTTCCTCTGTATTTACGTTTTAGTTTCAGGAGAAGTTTTTTAGAATCTCTGTAAGTTATCATCGCAACATGGTGCTTAATTATCAAGAAATCCACACTCCTGTTTTTACCATTTCATCCAGAGGATCTTTAAATCCTCGTTTGATTGAATCCTCACCACTAGGTACACCACGTCCTTTTGTTGCAGATTCCCCACGAGATGAGGCTAATGTTTTTTGAGTCTCTTGGGATAGACCTGTTGAATTTTTCATCTGTGCTGCTTTCGCTCGAATGTAATTTTTAGACCAACCTAGGAGCATTTTTTCCAAAGCAGAAGCCGAAGCCGCAAAGGGAACATTATTAACTAGTGAATTCCTAATAACCATTGCGCTTAGAGGTGCGGATAATTCTTGAACTACCTCTGGGGCAAAGCCATTTAGGAGCCTATTAACTACTTCAACCTCTGCTGCCTTGCGATATTCTTCCGATTTGCGATATCTTTCTCGCTGTTCTGCCGCTTGTTTTTCCCTAGTTTCATATGCAGTAAGTTTTTCCTGCAGAGGCTTGAGGCTGTTTTCTAACAATTCTTTAGTCCGTTTGTCTGCTTCACTAAGAAAGTCTCCTTGCAATTGCTTGTAGGGGTCCTCCTCTATTTTATGTTGTTGGCTATAGCCCTTCGACATCATTTCCACTCTAGCACGCAATTCAGCCAGTTGAATCTGATCCTGCTGCCTAGCTTCAGCGACTTGCTGTGCCCAATTTTGCCATTCTTGCTCCTTGGTTTGGTAATTATCCAATAAT
>Ga0137829_12462234_pt1 | contig 31603 bp, 31 predicted proteins | sample OV2TP2_FD_97737 | JGI IMG/M metagenome (GOLD analysis project Ga0137829, IMG submission 97737) | reverse complement strand
ACCGGCGCCAGCGAAGGCTTCGGCAAAGCATTGGCTTTGGAATGTGCCTGCCGCAGCATGAACCTGATTCTTGTAGCGCTGCCCGGCTCGGGTTTAAGCAGCCTGGCCTGCTACATCGAAAAAAACTTCGGAGTAAAAACTTTTTGCTTTGAATATGATCTTTCATTAAAAGAATCCTGTTGCTCGCTGTTTGAAGAAATCAGCTGCAGGCGCCTCCGGGTAAATATGCTTATCAACAATGCCGGCATGGGAGGCACGCATTATTTTGAAGAGCGGAACGCTGAATATTATCACCGGCAGATTGCACTGAATGTGATGGCGCCTACCCTGCTTTCGCACCTGTTTCTTGATATGCTGGAAAAAAATTCCCCGGCGCATATTTTAAATGTAAGCAGCCTGGCCAGCTTTTTTTATTTGCCAAAAAAACAGGTATATGGCGGCACCAAATCCTATATCGTTTCATTTTCAAAAAGCCTGCGGCGTGAGCTGAAAAGTAAAAAAGTTTTTGTCAGCACGGTTTGTCCCGGTGGCATGAACACAACACCTGCACTGATTTTATACAACCGTACACTCTCCGGCATCGGCCGCTGGTCGGTAATGAATCCGGAAGTGGTGGCACGCATTACTGTTGATGGAATGCTCAGGAATAAAGAGCTCATCATACCCGGCTTCCTGAACCGCCTGTTTATAATGATGGACAAACTACTGCCCAAATGGCTGAAGGAAATACTTACTGACAGAGAAATGAAAAAAAGCAAAACATTTTCAAGCCCCCTCACCTTTTTTATTCACCCACTAAAAACAGCTATATGATTTTCTACCTGCTCGGAATACTCGGTTATTATAAGCTGGCCAAAAAAGCTGTGCCATGGACCATCTGCCTGGCATTTTTTGCCGTGGTCACCATTCCGCCCGGCACTACGCTTTACCTGCTGCTGCACAAGCACTGGATATTTCAGCTGCTTGCTTTTGCCGGTGGCCTTTTCTGCTGGACGTTTGCTGAATATTTTATTCACCGTTTCCTCATGCACGAAAAGGAAAAAAAGCAATATCACAAAAGCCAGCACTTCATCCATCATACCAACCCGGGAAAAATTTTTACCGGCTGGTTCAGACGGATATTGTTGACGGCGGTAGCTGTTGCTCTTACCTGGTGCAGTATTTTTTTCACGCCTTACCTCGCACTGCCAGCCGGGTTTGCTACCGGGTTTGCATTATACACTTATGTACACATGTGGCTGCACCGGCGCGGTGCAAACAAGTGGATGGGTGGTTTACAAACGTTTCATATCCGCCATCATTGCGGGCAAACGGAAAGCTGCTTTGGTGTGATGACCACCTGGTGGGATCACCTGTTTAATACGGCAAATGCGGGTGAAAAAAATATCGGGGGCAAAGCTATAGAGCTTTATTTCGGAAACAGCACAAAGAACAAATCGAATGCTGCATAACCGATAGCTGAAATTATCAGCCAAAAAACAGCTTAAACATATTAGCAAAGCATTTTTATGTTTCAAATTTATTTAATGCTTAAAAGCATTCAGTTTAATCTGAAACCATTCAGGCAAGAACGATTTTTTACTGCACCTGTGTTAATTGCATTAAAAAGACATTTCAGACTGTCTGATGGGCGGTATCCCGGTTAGATAATAAACGTTGTGCCGTTGGCTTTAATGCATCTGTGCTTCTTTGCTAACTCATTTTTGCTACTGAGGCACTGAAAAACAGAAATTCAAACAAAGACACTGTCAGCTTCCCGGCCCTTTTTGCCTTTACTATGCTAACCAGTACCTTTGCCACACTTTTTTGAAAAATTGTGAAATGAGCAAAGTACTTCTGTCTGAGCAGGAACAAATACGCAGGGAAAAACTGGGCGATCTGCTGGGCCTGGGCATTGATCCGTACCCGGCCGAACTTTACCCGGTGAATCAATTTGCTGCTGACATTAAACAAAATTTTACCGAAGAAAATAAAGACGACTTCAACGAAGTATGCGTGGCCGGCCGCATTATGAGCATCCGCGATATGGGCAAAGCCAATTTTGCCGTGCTGCAGGATTCTTCCGGCCGGATTCAATTATATATTAAGCGTGACGACATCTGCCCCGGTGAGGATAAAACACTTTATGATTTTGTATGGAAAAAATGCACCGACATCGGCGACATTATCGGTGTAAAAGGTTTTGTATTTAAAACCCGCACCGGTGAAATATCCATTCATGTGAAAGAGCTGTGCATGCTGGCCAAAAGCCTGAAGCCGCTGCCGGTAGTAAAAGAAGCCGAAGGACAAACCTATGATGCGGTAACCGACCCCGAGTTCAAATACCGGCAGCGCTATGCCGATCTCATTATCAACCCGGAGGTAAAAGAAGTTTTTACTAAACGCACAAAGCTGGTGAATGCCATGCGTGATTTTCTCAATGAACACGGCGCACTGGAAGTGGATACCCCGGTGCTGCAAAGCATTCCCGGCGGCGCTGCAGCCCGGCCATTCATTACGCATCACAATGCACTGGACATTCCCATGTACCTGCGCATTGCCAACGAACTCTATTTAAAAAGACTCATTGTCGGCGGCTTCGACTGGGTGTATGAGTTCAGCCGCAATTTCCGCAACGAAGGCATGGACCGCACTCACAATCCAGAATTTACCGTGCTGGAATTCTATGTGTCGTATAAAGATTATGTGTGGATGATGGAAATCACTGAACAATTGCTGGAAAAAACTGCCTTGGCGGTAAACAGTACAACAAAAGTGATGGTGGATGGAAAAGAAATTGATTTCAAAGCTCCTTACCCGCGGATCAGCATGTCGGATGCCATAAAAGAATACACCGGCTTCGACATTACCAACATGAGCGAAGATCACCTGCGCAGCGTATGCAAACAACTGCATATTCATGCAGACAAAACCATGGGCAAGGGAAAACTGATTGACGAAATATTCAGTGAAAAATGCGAGCCGCATTTTGTGCAGCCCACTTTTGTGATCGATTATCCCAAAGAGATGAGCCCGCTGACCAAGAAACACAGAAGCAAAGCGGGGCTTGTAGAAAGATTTGAGCTCATCATTAACGGTAAAGAAATTGCCAATGCCTACAGCGAACTGAACGACCCCATTGACCAGCGTGACCGTTTTGCTGAGCAGGCTACGCTGATGGAACGGGGCGATACCGAAGCTATGTATATTGACCACGATTTTCTGCGGGCATTGGAATATGGCATGCCGCCCACTGCCGGTATCGGTTTCGGCATCGACCGGCTCTGCATGCTGCTGCTCAACCAGGCATCCATACAAGATGTGCTCCTCTTTCCCATGATGAGACCGGAGAAAAAAGATGATATGTCAATTCAATAGCTGAATGAATTATCATAGCCCGGCCTCCCTCTCCGAAGGAGAGGGAACGAGGGTGAGGCCCGATGATGAGACCGGAAAAAAAAGATGAATAGACGGTTTACAGTAAAATATCCTGCACAGTTTATACAGTTGTTTTGGCTAAGGCTTGCAGCAGCCGATAATTTTTTGTAGCTTTCATTCAACCAAAACCAATAACAATGAAAGCGTTGATACCATCCCGGGTAATTGATTTTATTTTTTCCTTTTTTATTATCTATGCCGGTGTAAGCTGGCATTTAATGAATGCCGGCGGACTGGCCGGAATGATTCCTGATTACATGCCCGGCGACCCGAAAATCTGGGTATATGTTACCGGCGCCGGTTTTGTGCTGGCTGCTGTTGCCATCATTACCGGAATACAGAAAACACTGGCCTGTTATTTACTGGCGGCTATGTTTTTGGTTTTTGTATTTACCCTGCACTTAAAACCGGCTATGGATGGTGATCTGACAGCGCTTGTAAAAGATTCGGCATTGGCCATGTGCTCCATCCTTATCGGCAACCGGTCGGTCAAAAAATAATCAGCAGTATTATGTAAATAATCATATACCCTGCCTGAAGTGCAGGGTATTTTGATTTTGAAATTTTACCTGCAAAATATTTATCTTTAATTCCTGTTGATATTCCCTGAAACTTTACTGCAATCCTTCCTTGAGCATTCCTGACTGGTTTATCCTGCTTACTGAAAACAAATAATTGATTTATTCACCAAAAAAAATTGTTTTATGAAATCTACGATTGCTCTGCTGATGATTGTTTTTTCATTTTCTTTCCTGCTTGTAAACTGTTCGGATTCTAAAAACGAAAGGCCTGGAGCTAAAGAAGCATATGGCGGATTTGAAAGCCAGGTAAAATGGGGTGAACACCTTGTAACCATCGGCGCCTGCCACGATTGCCACACACCTAAGGATTTTACAAAAATGACCCCATTGGGACCTGATTTAGACAGCGTCAATTTGCTGGCTGGTTATATGGGTACACCCATACCGGATGTAAACAGAAAAGAAGCGCAGGAAAAAGGTTACTTAACCACCAGCGATCTTACCTCATTCGTGGGACCCTGGGGTGTTTCGTTTACGGCAAATCTCACTTCCGATTCCACCGGAATCGGAGCATGGAAGGAGGAACAGTTTATCCTGGCCATCCGTGAAGGAAAGTATAAGGGGCTTGCAACAAATCGCAGTTTGCTGCCACCCATGTCATGGCCTATGTACAGGAATATGACAGATGATGAATTGAAAGCCGTTTTTGCTTACCTGAAATCAACCAAACCGGTGAAGAATGTGGTGCCGCCACCACAACCACCTGTTCAATAAATTTTCAAATAAAGGTTGCATTTGAAAAGGGCAACCTTTATTTTTTCTCATCAATAAATTAACAGGAACTTAATCAACAAAAAGATCAGTATATAATTTCGCTCCGGGTACCACGCTGTATTTACTCAAATCAGTTATTCCTTCACTGGCCAGCACCTGTTCATCTATAAAACAATGGCCGGTACATCCGGCGGGTGTTTTACTTAAGATATAGTAAGCAGCATCAGCCAGAATTTGCGGCGTGCGGCTCATATTGGCCATCATTTGGCCGCCCAGGAGGTTTCTTACTGCAGCTGTGTCAATGATAGTTCGCGGCCACAAGGCATTGGATGCAATGTTATACTGCTGCAGTTCAGCCGCCCAGCCAATGGCCATCAGGCTCATATTAAATTTGGTGAGTGTGTATGCTATATGTCCTGCCAGCCATTTCGGATGCAGGTTCACCGGCGGTGAAAGTGTGAGAATATGTGCATGGGAAGATTTTTTTAAATGCGGGATACATGCCCGGGTGACAAGAAATGTTCCCCGCACATTGATGTCGTGCATCAGGTCGAAGCGTTTGGGTTCAGTCTGTTCAGTTGGCGTCAAAAAAATGGCGGATGCATTATTGATGACAATATCAATGCCGCCAAAACGGGTAACGGCGCTTTCAACAGCTTTCTGTATCTGTTCTTCAAACCGGATATCACACTGCACCGGCAACGCATGGCCGCCTGCATTTTCAATTTCTTTTGCTGCAGAAAAAATAGTACCCCCGAGTTTCGGATTTTCTTCCACCGATTTGGCGGCAATCACAATGTTTACGCCTTCGCCGGCAAGCTTAAGCGCAATTGCCTTTCCGATACCACGGCTGGCGCCGGTGATGAAGGCTGTTTTATTTTGCAATGACATTTTCAATGATTTTAGCGGTGAAGATAGCTGATTGCGGCAGAAAGCGGGTTTGTTCCCTTGGTAATTCTACGAAGCACACAGTAAAAAAGACAGTAAAAAAAAGGGGCAATTTTGCTCTTTTGCAAACCATTAACGCATGATATGTTTGTATCAAGAAGTTGGTTGATAAGGTTACTGCATCCAATATCCAAATGTCCAAAACCGTCCAGAAGCTCTTAATCCAACATCCTGAGAAACCAAAGTAAAATCCGTATCAATCAACTTTCTTTCTTATGAAAGTTCGGGACCCGTTTTTATCCAGGGCCTGTTGAAAAACCAAAATCCAAGATCCCGTGTCCGTGAATGCTTTAAGGTTAATTTCACTTGAAGAAAAAATTTTCCCCCGTTTTCAGCCGGGGGATTTTTTTTATTGCTGATTTTGGATTGAACAGCTTGCCGGACGATGTTCTGCTTTAGCTTTATTAAGTTTTTCTATTTCATATAAACGGGCAACAGGTACCCAATATATCCTGACTGTTGTTTTGAATAATTTTAATTAATGATAGTAGTGAAATCCGGAAATGACTGCACTGTTCCTAATTCCCAAATATAAAATCCAAAATCTCATTCCGGCAGATTGCCCTCCTTCACCTGGAAAGGCCCGGTGGGATATTTGAACTCAATCACTTTAAGATCCTGTGTGGCTTCGAGGCCCTGTGTGCCGGTGATGTGTTTGTCTTTGCCATCGAGACGGGCGGGTTTGTCGGTATAAAATTTCTGCCGGTTCTGATCCCACCAAAGTTCGGGGCAGCGCAGCGTATCGCCTTCGGTATTAATAACCGTCACACTGTCGCGGAGAAAAACTTTGTTCAGGTTTTCATAATAAATGCCGTACCGGGAAGTAAGCCAGCTCTCCACCCGCACACTGTCGTCATAAAAATCTACATGCAGCGATTGAGGAAATTCTGTTATCAGCGTATCCCGCTGGTAGCGGTACATCAGGGGCGCTGTGAGCTTTGCCCTTAATGACCCGCCCTGGCTGAGGTAGCTTTCGATGATTTTTCCTTCTTCATGCAATTCGGCTCTTTTTGTCCAGTTATCAATATCACGGGGATCGTTTTCGCAGGAAGAAAAAATGAAGAGAAGAAACAAGGCACAGGTAACAAATGATAAAAGAGTAGTAAAAAGTTTTGCTGAACCGTGATACGAACGACGAACCCTGCCCGACTGCGTCACGCAGGCAGGGGAGGGTCCCTCCTGCGCTAAAGCTTCAGAGGACAAGCGCAACAGAAGCTTAATAGCAGCAATACAGCCGGCTAAATAAAAAATATTCTTCTGAATGTCATGGTCAATCAATATGGAATGTTGCTTGCTCATGCAGACATGCTCAACAGCCTCTTTAGGGGTTGGGGTTCTTAATCATATTTCCGCTTGGTAAACCAGCGGTCGCTCAGGGTAAAGCCGACGGAAAGCCTGAAAAGATTTTCGTGAAGCGGATTTTTGTTATTCCCTCTTTTGATATACTCGGCGGAAATATTGACGACTGAATACTGGGTGCGGAATCGCCGTGCTGCATCTTTCAGGTTGGCTACAGGCAAGCTGATGCCGGCCGTGATGCCCCACTCCTGCAGCTTCTGGCCGAGGTAAATATAGTCATCGCCAAAAAAGATGCCGGCCCGGTAAGCCACCAGGTTTTTATACCTGGATTGTTTAAGTGCGGGCTTCAGCTGCCCCCCAATTTTTAATTGCCAGTTGCTGCGCACTGCATCAGCTAGCCCGCTGAAGCGGTAATTGTCCCAGCCGTTATGAATAAAATCAATGCCCAGCAACCAGCCGGTTTTAATGGAATCGGGCAGCTGCTCAATCACAAAGCCGCCGCCGAACATGGCCGGGTAATCCAGTTTTCCTTTTACATCCAGTTGTTCACTCACACTGTCGAGCCGGTAATCGCCGCCATCGCTTCCTTTGAAGTAGGTTTCGCGGATGATATCGCTGTGCGTGGTGAGCTGCTGTTTTACATTGCCAAAAACGCCGAGTTGTAAATATTTTGATTTGTTTTTTTTCAAATCAACCCGGTACTGCATACCGGCATTGAAGAAAAGACCACCAAAGGAATTTTTTGTCTGGTGATTGGAACCGCGGTAATAGGCAGGCACGGTGTCAATAAACAAGTCGCGGCGGGTGCTGTAATCTTTTTTCCCGAAAAGATAACCGGCATTGATGCCGGCGCTGAAATTTTTTATGGCAAAGCCGGTGCCGGTATTAAACAGGTATGAGCCCCCATCGCCGGTAAAGCGGGTGAGTGCACTATCAATTGGCTGACCCGTGTTGGGATCGAAGACCTTTTCTCTTTTTTCAATATTGTAACTGATAGTGGAAAGCGGTCTTAGTCCAAATACCAGGCCCCAGTTTTTTCTGAGTGGCACGCCCAGTTGCAGGTAAGAAAAATAAGCATTAGGCGAAGTGAATTTATCCGGATTGCCGGTTTCAGTCAATGTGCGGCTGCTGAAGTTGATGCCCACATCGAGCAACATTCTGCCATAAGCCGATTTTTTTGAACGGGCTTCCTGCAGGGAATAAAAACGGGAATAGGATGCAGGGTTTAAAAAATTTATTGAAGGATAAGAAAGATTTGCATAAGGGTTACTGTTGTAAAGCTCAGCGGGATAATCGGAAAACCCGGCGCTGATGCCGGCCATGCCGCGGTTAAAAATATTGTTGCCGGGGTGCAGGTCGCCAAGGCCGTAACGGGAATAGGGCGAATTGTCCTGTGCCGGCAGCAACCCGGCTGCAAACAGCAAACTGCAAAGAAAAAATACACGATGAAAAATTAAAGGTATCCGTCCGAAACCCGACAGTCTTCGTTGAACATTAAACATTGAGCATTGAGCATTTAGTCTGGAAATATTCCCGTAACTGCCTGCTTTTCTCACAGGTTATTTACTTCACTGATGGCATACAGTCCTTTAAAAATCAGTTCGGGGTCTGCAAATATCTGGTTTTTAAGATGGGGAGCCAAATAGGTCAAATCACCCCCGGTTAAATGGGCGTTAAAGTTGCTGTATCTTCTTTTATACTCATTGATGAAGCTGTCAATTTCGAAAGCCATGCCCAATACTACTCCGCTGAGGATATTGGTGACTGTATCGTAGCCCACCAGCGGCACATTGCCATCGGGTTTTACAATGGGAAGTTTTGCAGTGAACTGGTTCAGCGCTTTCATCCGCATTTCCATGCCGGGTGATATGCCGCCACCAAGAAACTCATGATCTTTATTGATAAAATTGTACGTGATGCAGCTACCCAAGCCGATGACAAGGTTATGCTGTCGCGGATAAAAATAAACGGCTGCTGCAGACAATGCCAGGCGGTCGGCGCCGATGGTTTCAGGTTTGCCCACGGCTGTGGTGAAAGGAAGCCTGGATAAATAACTCAGCTTATGAAAGCGGGTTTTTTCGTTAAGCAGTTTTTCAATTTCCGGTTTGTGATTAATGACGGATGAAAGAATAGTTTTTTGAGGGCTAAATTTTTTCAACAGCGAATCAATCAGAGTTGATCCGTCATTTTCAATAACGAACAGCTCAGCCAGCTTATCGTTTTGAAAGAAAGCTGCCTTAAGCCGGGTGTTGCCAAAGTCGAAGCAGAGGGTGGAGGACATAAAAACAAAAATACCACGAAAGTGGTATTGGAAATATCCCCCCCCCCTCCTTTATCTTTATTAATCATTACCATTCATTAACCAAAATCCACATTTATGAGAAAATATGTAAGCTCCCTGTTACTAATCGGTTTTTCTTTACTGATTATGGTCTCTTGTAATAAAGAAGAATCAATTGAAGTTATTAAACCCGAGCCTGAAGCAATTAAAGATTATATTTTCTTAAATCAAAAACTCAAACAACTTGCAATTGTGTTGGGCCCGTTAATAAAAAACCCCAGCTTTAGAAGTATTATTATCAATAAAGTAAATCAAAAATTTGATGAGGAATATGAAATGCTTATCAAGGATATTTTTTCTGATGAATCAATAAAATCTGTTGTTAGCTATTCAAAAATTGAAAAAATACATACAGATTTATATGAACGAAGCGGTATACATCTTTACCCCCAAATTTACATACCTATGTACCAATATTTAGAGGATAACAATCGAAACGCAGCCAGAACATCTACTGAAGAGGAACCTGTATTGGTTTTTTATAGTGGAAACCCGGATGTTGACAGTTCACACAATGAAACACTACCAGGTTATAAATTAGTAAATGACGAATTAGTTTATTTTACTATGGTAAACGAAGAATATGCTAATGAACATGAAGTTTGGGTATTTAATATTAACGAGGTTGTTGATGAAGAAGGTAGAATTATACCATCACTCTTGGATGAAAATCCAGAAGGTGATGGAGGAACACCAACGGGTGGTTATGACGACGATCCGGAAGATGCACCCAGTAAGTTTGTCCCTTTTCCTGAATTAGGACATAATAAAATCAACTTTAAAATACAATATATGAGAGTAAGAAACCCCAAAGAAAGCTGGCTTTCAGGTTCATCAGAAATCGCAATAAAAGCCAAGTTGGTATGCCATAATGGAAGGGATTTGGGACTTCCATATCCGGCAGAAAAAAAGGAATATTCATCAGATCAATACAGTAATAAATTAGGCAAGTTAATTATTAAAGTAAAGAGAAAAGAGGTAAAGGAACAGAATATATTAACAGTAAATTATCCCCTACAAACAAACTGGCAAAATTATGAACCACAACAAGACCCGGTTCATTTTATGTATGTGATGTTTGAAAGAGACCCATGGCCGGCAAAAGCTTGGGAGATAGATAAATACTCACAAAATAGTCCATATTTCCCTAATGATCCACATCCGGGAAAATTTACTCTATGGTATAGATCATCTGAAAATTTTGATCCTACCCCATACGCCAATTACCATTTTACGAATACATTAATTTTGGCTACTGCAATAACATATGCAGGTAGTGGGTTAGTACAAAATAATGATATAGCATTTAATACGGTAATATATTAATAAGCAAAAAACCTGTAAGTTTACAAATCTCTATTAAATAAATATTTATTTTGTTTAAATACATTTATGCCTAAAATTTGAAATTACTTGTATTAAAAATAGCATTATTTCTTACAATGCTTTCAGCATCGGGGCAAATTAATAAATCGAAATATTTATTGGCTGTAGGCATAGAATACCGTCAATTACCAATTGATATTGAGAATTTGCCTGCAAATGGAAGCAGTAGTGGTAATGACATATTCTATGGTCTTGATTTTTGGAGATGTTTAAGCCTTAAGTCAAGCATTGGAACCAATCTTAAAAACGACTGGCGGCTATCAATTATAAATTATATCCGCTACAACCACCTGCATTGGTTGGAATTACCTGAAGATGGTATAGCTGAATTACAGAATCTTGATGAAAAAAAGAATTTAAAATTTGATCTATTCCTGACATTTGAAAAAAGAAAGCAACTAAAAAAAGATAAAGAAAATTATATACTGGCCTCAGCGGGAGTTGGACTTTCCAATATTAATACCAGATACAATGTTTATTTTAAAGACACATTGCCATCAGGTACAATTTATGAAGAGCGGTTTAGGGGAACTTTTTTACGCTTTACTCCCAGATTTGGTTTTGGAATTCAACTTCAACATGTAATGCTTTCTTTAAATGCTATTATTATTGAGGGCCCTGATTTGAATGATTTGACATCTCTATGGATGGGAGGAAATATTTCTTATGAGATACAATTTAAAAAGAAGCAAAAGAAGCAAATATTTGAATAAGTAAAGAAACCAAGTTCCATATTTCCACCAAAAATTGCAACATTAAGTATTTAATCTGACAAATTATTTTAGTTGAAAAGGATTAATCCTGTAGGATCAAAAATTTTCTTGTCAAGTCCTTTTCCATGCAGGATAAACTTGCTATGAATACTCACCACTCAAACTGAAACCCGCTCAGGTTTTTGAAATGCCCGTTCTGTTTTATTTTATCTTTCAGGCCTTCCATTTCGGCCACCAACGGAATCACTTTGGTCAGATGCCGCTTCAGGTATTCCTGTCGCTGCCGTTCATCCATCAGGCCGAGCAGTTCATACTCTTCCTGCAAAGTAAGGCCGACATGATGCGCCACTTCGTAAGTGTTCAGCTCCTCATCGGGTTTATTAAAATCTTTTGACACGTTCAGCAGCTTGTGCAGCTCGCGGATGCCTTTCATTACTTTGCGCATCAGCTCTATATCACCCTGTTCTTTGTTATCGGGATAGGTGACAATGGCGCCGCTATAGAGCTTGTCCGGCACTTCCTTTATTACTTCCAGCATGCGGAAAACTTTTTCGCCCCGGCTCTTAATATCCATTTCACCGTTGTTGTACACTTTGCTTACTTCCTCCACACTCACCAGGGTGCCTTTTTCCTGCAGGCGGTTTTCAATTACAGCCGGAATGCCAAATGGTTTTTTGCTGTCATGACATTCTTTTATCAGTTGTTTGTAGCGGGGCTCAAAAATGTGGAGGTTCAGGTTTTCACCGGGATACACCACGATGCCGAGCGGAAAAATAGGGATGAAGTTTGTCATAGTTATTATAGGTAAATTTAAAAAAATCTTACGCAGGGTGCAAAGAAATTTACATGTTGAATGCAAACAGAATTTTAAACTTTAATCTTTAACTACCCCTGTTTGATTATACTTGCTTCCACCAATCCCTTAATTTTTTATACTTTAAAAACGTATACCAGGCGCTGATTCTTGCGCAGTGAAATCCGGCAGCACCGTCAAGAAAGCCTGCTTTGAAAAAATAATTTTTTAAAAATGAAAACAGCGCCGATAGCCACGGTTTCAGCCAGCCGGCTTTTTTATTCCGGCGGAAATATTTTTCAGCATTCAGTTCTGCATAAGCCTTCATTTTTTGCCGGAATGCGTCAATATCCGCTGCTGTGCGGTGCAGCACAAAGCCATTCAATGATTTTTTTTCTGTTCCGGCCGGCAGCACCAGTTCTTCATGCACTTCTGCATCATTCCACTTCACCTGCCTGCGGTTGAAAAGACGTACATGTTTATCGCCGCCCCATTCGCCAAAGCGCAGCCACTTTTTTCCTAAAAAGTTTTTAAACCGCAGCTCATAAACTTTTTTTTCGCCGGCAAGTTCCAGCTGCAGTAAATTTTTTTTCAATTCTTCATCCGCTGTCTCATCCGCATCGAGGCTCAGTATCCAGTCGTATTTTGCAAGTGCATTGGCTTTGTTTTTTGTTTTGCCAAAACCCTCCCAGCTGCCTTCAAAAAGTTTTGCGCCGGTGTACCTGGCAACATCCTGTGTGCCGTCTGTGCTTCCGTTGTCGTACACCACAATATCATCGGTAAGACCGGAAAGACCGGCAAGCGACCGGCCGATGATACCCGCTTCATTTTTACAAACAATAACTACCGAAAGCTTCTGCATGACACGAAAATAAAATTAAGAAGCGGATTCATTAGTCAATGTTATAAAGAGTATTTTTGAATGAACACTTTCTGACACGATGATCCCGGAACTTTTACTGAAACTTCAGCAAGGCGACAGCAAGGCGCTGGCGCGGTGCATTTCACTGGTGGAAAATGAAGTGCCCGGTTATGAGGAATTGCTTCAGTTGCTGCCGCATCACCAGAACAAGCCTGTAGTAGGCATCACGGGCCCGCCGGGTGCCGGCAAGAGCACACTGGTGGATGCACTGATAGGATTAATGGTCAGTTCGGGCAAACGGGTTGCTGTGCTTTGCGTGGATCCCTCTTCGCCTTTCAACCTTGGCGCCGTGCTGGGCGACCGCATCCGCATGAGCCGGTGGTACGATAACCCGAATGTATTTATCCGTTCGCTGGCCACAAGAGGTTCGCTGGGCGGCCTGCATCCGAAAATTATTGAAATAACCGAACTGATGAAAGCCGCTCCGTTTGATTATGTGCTGGTGGAAACGGTTGGCGTGGGACAAAGCGAAGTGGAAATTGCAGGTCTTGCCGACATCACCATCGTGGTAGTGGTGCCCGAAGCCGGCGATGAAGTGCAGACAATGAAAGCCGGGCTGATGGAAATTGCCGACATTTTTGTAGTGAACAAAGCTGACCGGCCCGATGCCGACCAGTTTGTAAAAAACCTCAGGCTGATGCTGGCCCCTGCCTTTCACAACCGCTACGATGACGTGCCGGTGATTAAAACCATCGCTTCGCAAAACACCGGTGTTGATGAATTGCTGAATGAAATCGGGCGGCTGGCAAAACACCATCACTCCAAAGAAAAAAAATACTGGCTGCTGGCCGAACGGGCTTTCCAGCTCATCCAGCAGAAGCGCATGAAAGACATCAGTAAGGCAGCGCTGAAAGAAAAAATCAAGGAACTTGCCGGCAGCAATTCCTTCCGGCTTTATTTATTTATAAAAAATTACAGTCAGCATGGAAACGATTCCCAATGAAAATCTGCCCCGCATTGCCGAATGTGAACCCATGGTAATAAAAGTACAGCCGGGCAAAGTGTACTCCTGGTGCAGTTGCGGGCTGAGCGTCACACAACCCTTTTGCGACAATATGCACCGCAACATTGAAGGCACTCCCTACCGAAGCATCAAAGTAATGTTTGAAAAAGAAGAAGAGATTTATTTCTGCCGCTGCAAGCACACCCGTACCCCCCCGTTTTGCGACGATACTCATTTAACCCTGAAAAAATAACTGCCCGGCTTGTTTTTCACTGCCTGCTGATAAAAGCAAAAGACAACAGCGGAATTTATTCCCCGCAAAGAAAAGATTATTTGAATGGCAATGACCGGTTCACAGTTTATCCTAACCCTGCCAGGAACAAAATTTTTATACAGAGAAAAATCAATACCCCGGTGCCGGTGAAACTTACCGACATCACCGGCGCGGAGTTAAAAGCGAAAATGATTAACTCATCTTCTGCTGTTACTGAATTGAGCCTGCCGTCACTGCCCCCGGGAATTTATCTCCTTAAAATAGGAAATGAAGTGAAAAAAATTCTGATTCACTAATAAATGAAGTTTGCACACTACTTCAGGCTTTTTTTCCATCGGTAAAAAACATAACCGGCAATAATGAATGGAGCAGCCGCCAGGTAAATGATGCCGGCATTCAGTCCTTTGGCCGGCTTTTCACCCAGTTGCTGGGCGGTTTTGGTACAAATGGAGCACTGGGCCTTTACAGCCTGTGCAGCAAATAACAAAGTGAATAAAATGAAAAATAATATGGTGAAAAACTTTTTCATTTTCCGGAAATACAAAATTACGACCTGCCGGAATGAAGTATTTCAAAATTAATTTTTATCCCGTTATTGAATCCAATCATCGAGCTTCCTTCATAACATTGAAGGAGATTACACTTCCACTGTACTCATCCTTTTGCTTTGCTTCTTTCTCTCTTCCTCATCCAGTATCACTTTGCGCATGCGGATGAAATTCGGTGTCACTTCAATGCACTCGTCCTGCTGAATATATTCCATGCATTCTTCCAGTGTCATCAGGGTTTTGGGAGCAATATTGGTGGCTGCATCGCTGCCGCTGGCCCGCATGTTGGTAAGCTTTTTTCCTTCAATTACATTCACCACCAGGTCGCCGGGTTTTACATTCTCCGCCACTACCTGGCCGGCATACACTTCCTCGCCCGGGTCAATAAAAAAAGTGCCGCGGTCCTGCAGTTTGTCAATGGAATAAGCCGTTGCCGTACCTGCCTGTTTGGCTATCAGTACACCATTACTTCTTCCGGGAATCTGTCCTTTCCAAACCTTATACTCAGTAAAACGATGCGCCATCACGGCTTCACCTGCCGTGCTCGTCAGCATTTGCGAACGAAGCCCTATCAATCCCCGCGACGGAATTTCAAACTCCAGGTGCTGCATTTCACCTTTTGTTTCCATCACATGCAATTCGCCTTTGCGTCGGGTCACCAGGTCAATCACTTTACTGGCATATTCCTGCGGCACATCCACTACCAGGTTTTCGTAGGGTTCGCACTTCACAGCATTTACAGTTTTTACAATCACCTGCGGCTGGCCCACGGTGAGTTCATATCCTTCACGCCGCATGGTTTCAATCAGGATACCAAGATGAAGAATGCCGCGGCCGTACACAAGAAACGCATCACCGCTTTCCGTATCTTCCACCCGCATAGCCAGGTTCTTTTCTGTTTCCTTCATCAGCCTGTCGCGAAGATGACGGCTGGTAACAAATTTTCCGTCGCGGCCATAAAAGGGAGAATTGTTGATGCTGAAAGCCATGCTCATCGTGGGTTCATCCACACTTATCACCGGCAATGGCTCCGGATTTTCTGCATCGGCAATGGTGTCGCCGATATTGAAATCTTCAATTCCCACCACAGCGCACAAATCGCCGGCCTGCACTTCACTCACTTTTTTCTTGCCCATGCCTTCAAACACATACAGCTCTTTCACTTTCGGTTTCCGGGTTGATCCATCTGCCTGAACCAGTGCCACCTGCTGGTTTTCTTTTATCACACCGCGGCTCACTTTGCCAATAGCAATGCGGCCAAGAAAAGATGAATAATCCAGCGAAGTAATCTGCAACTGCAGGTTTCCCTTCGTCACCTTTGGCGGTGGCACATGTTTCAATATCCCATCCAGCAATGGCTCGATATTATCAATCGGAGTAAGTGTATCATTGAACCACCCGTTTTTACCCGAACCATAATAAGTAGGAAAATTCAATTGCTCCTCTGTCGCATCCAGGTTAAAGAACAGTTCAAACACCGCATCATGCACTTCATCGGGACGGCAATTGGGTTTGTCCACTTTATTAATTACCACAATCGGGTGCAGGTTCAGTTGCAATGCTTTTTGCAGCACAAATCTTGTTTGCGGCATCGGGCCTTCAAATGCATCCACCAGCAGCAGCACGCCATCAGCCATTTTCAGCACCCGCTCCACCTCGCCGCCAAAGTCGGAGTGACCCGGTGTGTCAATCACATTTATCTTCACGCCCTTGTATTCCACCGCTGCATTCTTCGAAAAAATTGTAATGCCCCGCTCCCGTTCCAGCTCATTGCTGTCCATAATCAGCTCGCCGGTTTGCTGGTTATCACGAAACACTTTGGTAGCATGCAGAATTTTATCCACCAGCGTTGTCTTTCCGTGGTCTACATGGGCAATAATGGCGATATTTCTGATACCCCCAGCCCCTAAAGGGGTGTTTTGAAGACTCATTCAATATAAGTTTTATTCTGAAACTTGAGCACCCGCCTGAAAATATCATTTTCGGAACGGGCGGGCAAAGGTACAGCAATTCATTCGGGTGGAAAATAAAAGAGAGAGGATTATTATGTTACCTGTTTGCCTGTTGTAATTTTTTTTATGGTTGCCGGCTTTTGTACCCTGATTAAGCTGTGGTTGCGACGCTCCTCCCGATAGCTATCGGGACATCGTTCAGTAATCCTATTAAGCTTTTCGTGAATGGTGAATGGTGAAAACTTCAGGCGACTCCGCATTTATCATTGACCATTGACCATTCACCATTCACCATTGCCTCATTTTTGTATAGTTTTATACAAATTTCCGCTTATGCGTTTTCTTAAATGGCTGGGGATACTGCTGCTTATTTTTATCATCGTTTATTTTCTCGGCCCGCAACCCGCCGCTCCCGGATACAGTAATCAATTGCCAAACGTGCCGCCCGGCGCATCACAACTTGAAAAATATATCGCAGATAATGAAGCAAAGCATAAACTGAAACCTGACAACGAAGCAAGAATTGTCTGGCTTAACGATTCCACAAAAGAAAAAACAGAATACGCAGTGGTGTACCTCCACGGCTTCAGCGCTTCGCAGGAAGAAGGCGACCCGGTGCATTATGAATTTGCAAAAAAGTTTGGCTGCAATCTTTACCTGGCCCGGCTGGCTGAGCATGGCATTGATACCACCGAACCGCTGGCAAATTTTACGGCTGAAAAAATCTGGCTATCGGCCCTCGAAGCGTATGCTATCGGAAAACAAATCGGCAAAAAAGTAATCCTGCTGTCCACTTCCACCGGCGGCACATTGGCTTTAAAACTCTGCGCTGAATTTCCGGATATTGCTGCCAGCATTATGCTTTCGCCCAATATAGCCATCAACGACGGCAATGCATGGATGCTGAATAATCACTGGGGATTGCAGATTGCCCGGCTTGTAATCGGCCGGCACAAAACTGCTGATGATACTACAGCATTGTATGCGCAGTACTGGAACAGCCGCTACTCTACCCGTGCCCTTGTGCAACTGGAAGAGCTGCTTGAATCCACTATGAAAGAATCTACATTCAAAAAAGTAATGCAACCGTCATTGGTATTATACTACTTTAAAGATGAAAAGAACCAGGATCCCGTGGTGAAAGTGCCGGCCATGAAAAGAATGTTTGCACAGCTGGGCACCCCTCATAGTTTGAAAAGACAGGTAGCCGTTCCCGATGCCGGCAATCATGTAATCGGCTCGTACATTAAATCAAAAGACGTGGAAACGGTAAAACGGGAAGTGGAAAAATTTGCAATAGAAGTGCTTAAGCTTCGGTATATACAGTAAGGATTTGACCCGCAGTAAATACTAATTACCGGAAATAAACGTTTCAGTTTTTTACCATACAAATACCAGCAGGAAATTTTTAATATTGCCATTATTTTTCCCGGTAAGCATAGTGCAGAAAAAATTTAATTAAATATAATTCCGGTTATGGACGACACATGGTCAAGACGAAGAATGATAAAAACCGTAAGCCTCGCTGCAGGCAGTTCTATGGTTTTTCCTTTTTCATCCTGGGCAGTCAATGAATATGGCGAGCCCATCATTCTGCCCGACCCGCTACCCGAAAAACCGGTAAAACCGGTTACAGCCATCACGCTTGGTGCCGGCAACCGCGGCAATGTATATGGCAATTATGCGCTGGAATATCCCGAACAGCTCGATATTGTTGGCGTGGCAGAACCGATACCGCTGCGCAATGAACGCTATGCACAAAAGCATAAAATAGCAAAGGAAAACCGCTTTGTAACCTGGGAACATGTTTTTCAAAAACCAAAGTTTGCTGATGCCCTCATCATCAGCACGCCGGACAGGCTGCACTACGGCCCCTGCATGCAGGCGCTGGAAATGGGCTACGATGTGTTGCTTGAAAAACCAATTTCACCCAGTGAAAAAGAATGCCGCGATATTCTTGAAATGACCAAAAAAACGGGACGCATTGTGGCCGTTTGTCATGTGCTGCGCTATGCACCCTACTTTATCAAACTGCGTGAGTTGATGCAAAGCGGAGTATCCGGCGACATTATCAGCATACAGCACATGGAGCCGATAGGCTACGACCACATGAGCCATTCGTATGTTCGCGGCAACTGGCACAATAGTAATGAAACCACTCCCATCATTCTGGCAAAATCTTGTCATGACCTCGACATACTTCGCTGGCTGATTGACAAACCCTCGAAAAGCATACAGGCTTTTGGCAGTTTAAAGTGGTTTATAAAAGAAAATGCACCGGCCGGCAGCACGGCACGCTGCACCGACGGCTGCGCAGTAGAAAACACATGTCCCTATTCGGCGCTTGAAATTTACCTGCGCAATAAAAAACGGCTTCATGTTTTTGACCTGCCCGATGATAAAAACTTATGGGATGCCGCCATTCTTGACAAACTGAAAACAACCAACTACGGACGCTGTGTGTACCGGATGGATAACGACCAGTGCGACCATTATGTCACAAATATTTTGTTTGAAAACAATATTACCGCCAGCTTTTCCATGGAAGCTTTTACTTCTTATGAGGGAAGAAGAACCCGGGTAATGGGCAGCATGGGCGACTTCGTCGGCGATATGAAAAAATTTACATTCACCACTTTCCGCGGCGGTAAAAATACCGGGTGGGAACAGGCAACCGATACACATGGCGGCGGCGACTGGCGCCTGATGGCAAACTGGATCCAGGCCATCATAAAACATGACCCCGGTCTGTTGACTTCCACTATTGACCAGTCAATCGAAAGCCATGTGATGTGCTTTGCTGCCGAAAAAAGCAGGATGGAAAAACAGGTGGTGGATATAAAAATGTAAAGAAGATACCGATTACACTCTCACATAAATTTTTCTTTTATCCAATACATAACCCGCCAGCCAGCAAAGTAGCATGAATGAAATGGCGAACAGGAATGAACCAAAATACATACCTGCATGTTTGAAAATATTTTCAAACAGCCAGCGGTAAAGCGGTTTATCGCCAACCGGGATAAACCAGAGTAAAATAGCGCCCAGCTCTGACAACAGGTAAATGAACAGGGGATTTTTCCCGAATACTTCAAAGAAGTAGTTGAACCGGCGCAGCCGGATAAAGTCAATTAAATACACCAGCGCAGCCAGCAGCACACAGTCAATGCCGGCAGTAAGAAAAACATAACTGCCCGTCCAGAGTTTTTTATTGATGGGGTGAAAATTGTTCCAGGCAAGCGCAAGAAAAACAAGGCAGGCGCCGGCGAGTAAAAGTTTGGCCAGCCCTTCATAGCTTGCTCCTTTTTCCTGAATCCATTTACCGGCGGTAAAGCCGAACGTGACATTGGCAATGGCTGGTAATGTACTTAATAAGCCTTCAGGGTCAAATGCCACGCCTTCGCCATGATATAAATGATCGGGGCCAAAAAGCCAAAGGTCAAGTCTTGTACCTGCACTGGTGAGCATATCATAGGGGTCATCGCCGCCTTTGAACAGCAGTAAGATTAACCAGTAAATAAACAGAAATGCCACCGACAGCCGCAGCACGGTATTTAATTTCAGGTAACGAATCATCAATGCGGCAGCGCCATAGCACAGGGCGATGCGTTGCAGCACACCCATGATTCTTGTATTGCCCACAGGATTAAAATCCAGTCCGCCGCTTTCATTCCAATGCACAAACGGGAACCAGTACATCAGGTAGCCCAGCAAAAAGATGATGAAGGTTCGTTTAAAAATTTTTCCCAGCACCTGTGCTTCCGTTTTATTCTCCCATTTTTTCATAGCAAAACTCATGGCATTGCCTACGGCGAAAAGGAAAGAAGGAAAAACAAGATCAGTGGGAGTGAAACCATGCCACTGTGCATGCAGGAGCGGGGCAAAGGTGGTATCGTAATTCCCGGGTGTATTCACGATAATCATAAAGCAAACCGTCATACCCCGGAAAACATCGAGGGCGGTAAAGCGTGGGCTCATAAGCAGTGATTGAATTGCCGAATATAACTAAAAGCCTGAAGAGCGGTTTCTTATCAAAAATTAATGCCGCTAAAAAAACTTCCTGATGAGCCAAAGAACTGCCGTTACCAGCAGGCTGAGCAGAATCATGGTAGTGATGGGAAAATAAAACCGGAAGTTTTCTTTTTCAATGCGGATATCGCCGGGCAGGCGGCCGATCCAGTGCAGCTTGTCATGAAAAAAATAAATGAGCAGCCCGATAACTGCCACCCCGATGCCGATGAAGATGATGTATTTTCCTGTTTCAGCATTCATGCAGCAAAATTACCGGAAGCTGAAATTGATGTACATTCACTATCTTTCTTTTCCTAAATACCTGCCTTATGCACCGATCAGTCATTGCCGGAATTGGTATGTATGTGCCCGAACGGGTGGTGACCAATCACGACCTGACCAGGTATATGGACACCAGCGACGAATGGATACAGGAACGAACCGGCATTAAAGAAAGACGCTATGCCCACCGCACCAAAGAAACCACCACTACTATGGGAGTGGAAGCCGCAAAGATTGCCATCGAAAGAGCGGGTCTTACGCCACAGGATATTGACTTTGTCATTTTCGCTACGCTTTGTCCCGATTATTATTTTCCCGGCTGCGGAGTGCTGTTGCAGCGTGCCATGAATATGAAAGAGATCGGGGCCCTGGATATACGCAACCAGTGCAGCGGTTTTGTATATGCCATCAGCGTAGCCGACCAGTTTATCAAAACCGGCATGTATAAAAATATCCTGGTGGTGGGTTCCGAGAAACATTCTTTCGGGCTTGACTTCAGCACCCGCGGGAGAAACGTATCGGTGATTTTTGGCGATGGCGCCGGCGCCGTGGTACTGCAACCCACGGATGATGCAAACCGTGGAATACTGAGTACGCACCTGCACAGCGACGGAAACAATGCGGAAATACTGGCTATGTACAACCCCGGCACACATGCCAATCACTGGACACAGGAAAAGCTGGCCGACTTTGATGAATCCGAAATCGGGCAGATGTTTTTCAGTCATGCGATGATTGACAAAGCACAGGTATTTCCCAATATGGACGGGCCGGCGGTGTTTAAAGTGGCTGTGGAAAAATTTCCTGAAGTGATAATGGAAGCGTTGACTGCAAACGGCTTTCAGACCTCTGACCTCAGACTTCTGATTCCGCACCAGGCCAACCTGCGCATCAGCCAGTTTGTGCAAAGGAAATTAAAACTGAAAGACGACCAGGTGTATAATAATATTGACAAGTACGGTAATACAACAGCTGCTTCCATTCCTATTGCACTATGCGAAAAATGGCAGGAAGGGAAAATTAACAAAGGCGATTTGATTTGCCTGGCAGCATTCGGCAGCGGGTTTACCTGGGCCAGTGCCTTGTTGAAATGGTAAACACTTACGAGTTTCAACTCAGTCGGGACGAAGTAATCTCCCTCAATAAAAACTCTTTACTCGTTTTAAAAAAGCGCTTATGAAAAAGCCGATAATGATTATTGAATACTGCCCTAAATGCCACTGGCTGCTGCGGGCCGCTTATATGGCTCAGGAGTTTCTCACTACTTTCGAAAATGAACTGAAAGCTGTGACCCTGCAACCCAGCGAAGTAAACGGTGATTTTCATATCACTATTAACGGCAAAAAAATTTTTGACCGGAAAGAGTACGGCGGTTTTCCCGAAATAAAAATCCTGAAACAACTGGTACGTGATAGCGTGGCTCCCGGTAAAAACCTGGGACATGCCGATACGCAAACCCATTTTACCGATCAAAAATAATTTGATAAACCCGGCTGGCTTCCCGAATCATGTGAAGCAGTTTTTTTCACGAACTTCGCTTGCACCGATACTTTGTGGATGAACAAAACCCTGCTGACCATACTGGTATTTTTCCTGACCCCGATGATATATTCCCAGTCATTCGACAGCTGGACAATTTACCATAACCGCAAGGAGGTTTCAAAATTCAGCAACAAAAAGGAAACCGGTGATGAACGAAGGGTAGTGTTGTTGAACCGGATAATGGAAGGCCCCGGTTTTTTTATCATCGAATACCAACCCGCTGCGGAGCAGGCCGACTGGATACGCACCATTGCTTTTTTCGACAGCAGCGACAGGCAGATTCGTGAATACAAGAATACACTCTTTCTCAAAATTCATAATTCTGAAATTGCTGGTATTATGGAGGGCCGGCAGAAAGTAAAGGTATATTCGTGGGCGGTGCCCAAAGATCCGGCCCTGGCCGCTACGGTTCGTGTCCGCCGCATACTTTTGTGTACACTTTATACCCGATGAGCCGCAAGATTCTTTATATCCTTAACCCCGTGGCCGGCACCAGGTCCAAAACTAATCTGCAGCGAATTATTGAAGAAAAAACCAAAAAGGCCGGCATTCCTTTCCTGGTTTATTCATCAGTTGCCGGTGGCGATTATTCTTTCTTTCATTCCATAATAAAAGAAGAACATGTCAGCGATGTGGTAATAGCAGGCGGCGACGGTACGGTAAGCCAGGTGGTAGGCTGCCTGGTAAATGAAAATGTAAACTTTGGCATCATCCCCTGCGGCTCCGGCAACGGTCTTGCACTGGCCTTAAAAATTCCGAAGCAACCGCAAAAAGCGCTGGAGATAATTTTCAATGGAAAAGCTTCCTCCATTGACGGTTTTGCTGTCAACAACCGTTTTGCATGCATGCTGGCCGGTCTTGGCTTCGATGCAAAAGTGGCTCATGATTTTACCAAAGCGCCAAAAAGAGGACTGCTGACCTATATCAAACTGTCGCTGAAAAATTTTTTTTTCATGAAACCACACCGGTTTGAACTGAAAGCGGAAAATGTTTCGCTGGCAACGGATGCTTTTTTTATCAGCATTGCCAACAGCAACCAGTTTGGAAATAATTTCACCATTGCACCCAGGGCAAGTCTGCGTGACGGGCTGCTCGATGTAGTGATTGTAACCGGGCAGAATAAAGTGAGCGCCGTTTTGCAAATACTGCGGCAACTGGCCGGCTGGAACCGCCTGCTTGCCACGCCCCTCATCAGGCCCCGAAAAGGAGTGATTTATTTCCAGGCCGGTCAACTTGAGATTACCAACCTCTCTGATTCGCCGCTTCACATTGATGGCGAACCGGCCGAAACTTCCCGGCAGCTATCAATAAAAGTGATGCCAGCATGTTTTCGGCTTATTCAGCCGGCCTGAAGGAGGCCGTATCTTTATAATTCAGCAGGCTCATCACTTTCAGAAAACTTTCCTTGTTGGAGGCAATGTGCGGTGAATTCATGATGTGTCTTTTTTCCCGCTGCGTCAGGTGAAAATTCAGCGCTGCTTTTTCTTCCGGCTTTTCCGTGGCATACTCAAAAGAAATTTTGCTGATGCTGTGTTCCGTATGCTGTGTGTAGTAGCTGAGCATATCATTCTGGAAATATTCCATCATCTTGTACCAGTTGTGCTGCAGCAGCAAAAATGGTTTGGTCATATGGTCGCCGATGTTCTCGGTAAGGTAAGGATACTCCCATGACCCGGCGGGCCGGTCTCGCAACTGGATGATGAGCACTCCGCGGGTATTTTGTTTTATCCAGTCGTCAAAAAATTCAAGAAAGCGCAGGGCAGTTTCCATTCCATAATTATCCCGCAGGCCACCATCCATTACATCAATCACGGGGTCGGAAGGCAGCCACACATTAGGCAGCACAACCGGGAAAGTAGCGTTCATGCGCAGGGCCGTTAATATCCTCAGGTTGTCGGGGTCCTGTTTTGCAAAAAAAGACCGGAAGTCTATCACATCAGGATCCATGGCAGGCACAGCAGCAGTATCGTGCCGGCTCCTCATCATGAAGCGTACAGGCTGGGTGCTCAGTAAAAGTTTGCGCCCGTCACGAGACACCACGGAGTGGTAATACATCAGCGGTATATTGGCTTTGCTTTCCTCTTCGCGGTAATCTTTTATTTGTTTGTTCAGAAAACCCCGGGTGTTGTCATTCAGTTTCGATTCAAAAGCATAGGCCCTGTCTTTTACATACGCATAAGGCCCTACATCAAATTTCATGGCCGGCGAAATAAGATCTCTTGCCACAAAGGAGGAGAACAGTGGATTCAGCAGGTCGCCGGCAATATCATCCACATATTTTTTATCCTGCAGCACTATCTTTTCTCCCTGCTGCCGGCGCAGGAACAATTCACGGAAATACGATGCGCCAATCATACCACCCGATGCGCCGGTGATAAGAAAAGTTTTCTTCATGATTTCACCCTTCGTAATGCTGTCGAGCCGCTGCAGAATGCTCATGGTAAATGTGGCGCTGCGATGGCCGCCGCCGCTGGTATTCAGTATCACCAGCAAGGGTTTTTCTTCACCCTGTTTCTGTTTCCAGCTTTCAAGAATGCCTGTCATGTTCAGGCTGTCTGCTGTCACATTTTGCGGAGTAGCCATCGCTAACAGGTTGTCGCGGCTGTAAGCTGGCCGTTCATCTTTATTGGTATAGTTTAACCCAAATGCCTTGTTCCGCGGGTCAATCCATTCCCACTTATAAAAAAAATTGAGTACAATGATGAGTCCAATGAGGTAGGGAATGCTCCAGCTTTGGAGAAAATAAGTAAAGGCACCAGACACGCCAATGAGGATGGCATAAAATACAGTAATGCTTGCCGCAGCCGGTATCTGGAAGAAATCGGAGTCCTGTAAAAAACCAATACCGATGAGAAAAAAGAAAGCAGCAAACACGCTGAGCACCGCGGCAAAATGATGACGTTTGAAAATACTGTCAATAAAATCACGGGTGTAGTGCGACACATCCCTGGTCTTCCTGACCGAAGTGGGTTTGTCGAGATACCATTCCACTTTTATAATTTTCGATTCGCTGGGCGGCAATTCACCCTGTTTCAGGTGCGTGATGTATCCTTTGGGATTGCTTATGGCCGGCATCATACGGCGGTAAATGGAGCGGTCGGCACGAAAAAAATAAATAAAGGAAATAAACAGCAGCAGCGCCAGCCCGCACAGGAAACCGCCGGCAAGCATAAAAAACTCCGGGGTGGGTATCAGTTCTTTCAGCCGGTCGAACTGCCAGGCTTTGAAAAAATAAAACACAAGGAACAAAAGCGGGATGACAAAATTGTTAATACAGTATTTCAAAAACGGGTTGGTGGCAGCAGCCAGGAACCTGAAATGACGACTGAACAGGATGAAGCTGGTGATATTCCAGCTCATGATAAACATGCCGATGGTGATGCCCACAATGCCGGCGCCTATTGCATTTACGCTGCCGAGGTATTCCGGCGCCAGGTAAAGTGAGTCGGCACCGAAGGTATGCATAAACGTTCCATTGACTGTGCTGAAGAGTATGAACCAGAACAAGAGCAGCACCTGGTATTTCCTGAAATGCAGGAATAACAGTTGTACAGGAAATGAATAATAAAATCCGCGAAGCCAGGCTTTCATAAGTAATGGAACATGGGTGAAGAATAAACCGGATTAAAATTAATATTTAAAAGGGGTTATTTCAAGAAGCCGCTGCCGGTTATTTATTTTTTAAAAGAAAAACATGCAGGATAAGGGATAACAACAGCAGCATGGCTGTAACCTGGTGCATTTGCGCCAGCCATTCAAACGCTCCCCATCGGTTGGGAACAATCGTGGTGCTGGTAAGCGTTGCAAAAATTCCCAGTGCCGTTTGAATGATTACAAGCAACAGCGGCAGCCACCGGGTTTTTGACAATAAACCACCCGCCCTTGTTTTGATAGTTTTCCATGTCCAGGCAATAATTAAAACAAACAGCAGGTAAGCCATCATCCGGTGAATAAAATGAATGGTGATTTTATTTTCAATAAGACTCATCCACCCGCCGGAAAAAAGAAAGTTACCTGCGGGGATGAAGGAGCCATTAATGCCAGGCCACGTAGGCGCTGCCGGCCCCGCTTTATGACCCGCCATCAGGGCGCCATAAACTAATTGTAAAGTAAGAACGGAAATGATGAGCCAGGTAAGTCTTTGCAAAGACGGGTTGACAATTTTACTTCCTTCTTTTACCAAAAGCCGCAATGCAAACCAGAACGTGTAGCAAAGCAAACCGAGTGCAAGTATAAAATGAAGTGCCAGGCGGGTAGGCTGCACATACACAGCATCACCTGTGAGGCCGCTGGCCACCATAATCCAGCCAACGACGCCCTGCAATGCTCCCAGTAAAAAAAGAATTATCATCGGCCGTACCATATCCGCTTTAAATCTTTTTTGCAAAAGAAAAATCACAAATGGAATAACAAATACTGCCCCCATCAGCCGTGCCCACAGGCGATGAATCCATTCCCAGAAATAAATGAATTTGAAATCGTGCAGTGTAAAATCGAAATTGAAATGACGAAACTGGCTTGTCTGTTTGTATTTGTCAAATGCTGCCAGCCATTGCTGCTCAGTCATTGGCGGCAGCGTGCCGGTAATCACATCCCATTCCGTAATGGAAAGACCGGAACCGGTGAGCCGGGTGACGCCACCCAGCACTATCTGTATGATGATCATGGCTACACCTGTCAACAGCCAAATGGCTACAGGTTTTGATGAACGCTGAAGGGGGTTGTGCATTGCGGTGCAAAATTAACCGGACAGGCGCAATGCGTTAATTTTATAATTTGGGGGTCAAAATGCTGAAACCCTTTTACCACGACCAACTGATTGAAGCCGGCTGCGATGAGGCGGGCCGCGGCTGTTTTGCCGGGCCAGTGTTTGCTGCTGCGGTCATTTTACCAAAAAATTTTTTTCATCCCCGGCTGAATGACTCGAAACAGCTGAGCGAAAGTGAACGCAACGAACTGCGGGCCGTGATTGAACAGGAAGCCGTCAGTTTTGCCGTAGCGGAGGTCAGTCACGAAGAAATTGACCGCATCAACATCCTGAAAGCATCGGTGAAAGCCATGCATATTTCCGTAAGCAGGCTGAACCCGCAGCCGGAACTGCTGCTGATTGACGGAAAATTTTTTTCCCGCTATAAAAAAATACCACACCGTTGTTTTGTAAAGGGCGACGCTACCTATGCTTCCATAGCCGCAGCCAGCATACTTGCCAAAACATACCGGGATGAAATGATGCGGCGCCTGCACCGGGAGTTTCCGCAATATAATTGGGCAGGCAATAAAGGATATGGCACGGATGAACACCGGAAAGCAATTGCCGAATTTGGACTCTGTAAATATCATCGCAGAAGTTTTAATCTCCTGCCCCAAACACCGGAACTTTTTTAACTGGTGCAGGATATAGTTTACTGCCGGTTTGAAGGTGGTAAAGAATATCGGGTGAGTGACAGGCTGAATTATATCGATTTATATCTTTGTCAAAATTGTCTGCTATGGAGCTCAGGCCTTTGCCGGTGATAGACAACATATTACCGGAGGAGTTCAGGAAAGCGTATTACGATAAAAACATGCCGGTTGTCATCCGGCAGCTTTCGCACAACTGGCCTGCCTATACCAAATGGAACTGGGATTATTTCAAGCAACTGGTGGGTGATAAAAGAGTGCCGCTGTACAACAATGTGAAAAGCGATGCGTACACACCGGTAAATAAAGCCGACGATTACAAAACTTTTGGCGAGTATATTGACATGATAAGCCGGGGCCCTGCCGGCTGGCGAATTTTCCTGTTCAACATTTTTGATCATGCACCGCAGCTTCTTAATGACTTTACCTGGCCCGAACACCTGATGAAAGGGTTTGTAAAAAAATACCCGATGCTGTTTACCGGCGGGGCAGGGTCTATCACTCACATGCATTTCGATATTGATCTTTCACACATATTGCACACCCAGTTTGCCGGCAGAAAAAAAGTATTGCTCTTTCCTTTCGATGAACAATACAAACTCTATCGCAAACCATTTGAAGTATTGTCGCTGGCTGATTTTTCCAATTATTATCAAAACAGCGGCAAACCGGATTATGAAAAATTTCCTGCATTAAAACTGGCACAGGGGCTTGAGGCTACACTTGAGCATGGTGACACTTTGTTCATGCCATCGGGCTGGTGGCATCACATGGAATATATTGACAGCGGTTTTGCCATGAGCTTAAGAGCACTTACACCTTCTGTTTCCGGCAAGCTGAAAGCAGCCTGGAATATCTTCGGCATGCGCAGCATTGATACAATGATGAAGAGAACAGCACCGCTTTGGTGGTATGAAAGAAAAAAGAAGAAACTTTTTGAAAATGCGGAAAAAGAATTAAAGAAGTCAGAAATCGTTAATTAATCACCCACACCTCATTACCTCTTAACAGCTTGTCAAGATCGGCAGGCTTTTTTTCTTTCGCTGCAGTTATTTGCTGCTCCATGGCATCCTCGTAGCAGCGTCGCTGTGACTGGTAGAAAACGCCGAAGGGTCTTGGCAAATGACCTTCTGCACCAGGATTATCAAAGATGCGGACAAGTATCTGTGCTTTGTAAATATCCTGCTCATCATGAATCCACAGATCGTCGGGGTTGTACCCGTCAGTGAGACTTACCACCCGTGGAGTAAACCCATCGAGCCTGATACCCTTATCTCTGCCTGCCCCAAAGATGAGTGGTTTGCCCTGTTCAAGAAACAGGGTTTCTTCCGCTTTTGTTGCTTTTTCAGTAAACACTTCAAATGTGCCGTCGTTAAAGATGTTGCAGTTCTGGTATATTTCAAGAAAAGAGGCTCCCTTATGCGCATTGGCCCGCAGCAGCATGGCCTGCAGGTGTTTGGGATCACGGTCCATGGTTCTTGCCGCAAAAGTGGCGTCGGCACCAAGGGCTAAGGCAAGCGGATTGAACGGATGATCAATGCTGCCAAAGGGAGTTGATTTGGTAATCTTGTTTTCTTCCGATGTGGGAGAATATTGCCCCTTGGTGAGCCCGTAAATCTGGTTGTTGAACAAAAGAATGTTGACATCAAAATTGCGGCGCAGCAAATGAATGGTGTGATTGCCGCCAATGCTCAGACCATCCCCATCGCCGGTTACAATCCACACACTCAGGTCGGGTCTCGCAGCTTTCAATCCGCTGGCTATGGCAGTAGCCCTGCCATGAATGGAATGCATGCCGTAGGTGTTCATATAATACGGAAACCGGCTGCTGCAGCCGATACCCGAAATAATCACAATGTTTTCTTTTGGAATACCCAGCATAGGCATCACTTTCTGCACCTGTGCCAGAATGGAATAATCGCCGCAGCCCGGGCACCAGCGAACTTCCTGGTCGGTTGCAAAATCTTTCGGCGTCAGAACGGGGGCTGTTGTGGGTTCACTCATAAAAAACAGACATTGAGAGCAAATTTACACGAGACGAAGGAATGTTCAATGTTCAATTTTCAATATTCAATTATTAGAATCCGACAACCTGGAAATTGAACATTGAGTATTGATCATTGAGCATTTACAGCCAGCTCTTCCCAGTACTCCGCCGCCCGGCGGGTGTGGGGGATTACAATAGTGCCGCCCACAATATTTGCTACTGCGAATATCTCGTACATCTGTGCAGTGCTTACGCCAGGTTCGTGGCATTTGCCTAAATGATATTTGATACAATCGTCGCAGCGCAGCACCATACTTGCCACAAGGCCCGGCATTTCCTTTGTCTTTTTATCAAGCGCCCCGTCCTCGTAAGTATTGGTGTCCAGGTTCCAGAGGCGTTTCATCACCAGGTTGTTTTTGCCAAGAATGACTTCATTCATGCGGCTGCGGTAATCATTAAACTCTTTTACTAATGACATAGTGCTGATTTTTCTCAAAATTACCGGTAAGCCCTGTCAATTGACCAGCGGGCACCGGAATAAGAAAGGAATTTGTAAATTCAATTCCAAAATTTTTCATTATGAAAAATAAAACGATTGCAGTTACTATCCTGTTTGTATTTGTTTTTATCGGTATGGCTGCCACCCGGCCTGTGGGCAGCCGCCACGAAAACCTGAAAGTATTGCCGCAGGATATCAGCAATGCCGACCTGGATTCAGTAATGGCGGGTTTTGAAAGAGCTTTGAACGTGGGCTGCGATTTTTGCCATGCCAAAAGCAAAACCAGCCCGGCGGACATCGATTATGCCAGCGACGATAACCCGCAAAAAGAAATTACCCGCATCATGCTGAAGATGACGGCAGCCATCAATAAAGATTATTTCGATTATTCCATACAATACAAAGCCGGCGAACTGCTGGCTGTTTCATGCAAAACCTGTCATGATGGTTTTCCAAGACCTGAAATGAAATATGAAAAGGATAAATAGTATTTTTTGGCACCCGGCTGATACAAAACCCCTATCCGCTTTCGGGTAATAATACTAAACTAAAAAGCACTTTTGCTCGATTTTACTATTAATCAGCTTCTTATTACACTACTGCTGATAGTGCGGCGTTAAATTTACATCGGGTATAAATCAAATTATACCTATCCTATAAAAAACCATACACATGAACTGGCACAGCGCCATCGGAATCTTATCCACCGTAGCCCTTTTTTCCCCGGTATTTGTAATTCTTTTTTTCCGGCTTATCCGCTACAGGCAGTTTATCCCGTTGTTTTTTTATTTCCTGATTGCCTTTGTTTATAACCTGATGACCGAAGACCTGGTGGTGGTGCCCCGGAATGTTGAAAGAAATTATGGCATCATCAACAACCTGCTGGATGTGCCCCTGATGTTTTCATTTCTTATCCTGATGAGCCTGTCGGGTAAGCAGGCCAGGCGCATGAAAATTCTGCTGGCTCTTTATATTGTTTTTGAAATAGCCATTGTCAGCATCCACGGCATGACGGTGAAAACAATCACCTGGGTACTTGGGCCGGGTCTTG
>Ga0137829_11330717_pt1 | contig 32302 bp, 27 predicted proteins | sample OV2TP2_FD_97737 | JGI IMG/M metagenome (GOLD analysis project Ga0137829, IMG submission 97737) | reverse complement strand
GGAGGCGTGAATATTGCGGGAGCAACCGGCAGCAGTTATACCATCAGCAACGTGGCAGTGGCAGATGCCGGCAACTATGATGTGGTGGTAAGCGGCACCTGTGCGCCACCTGTTATTTCCAGCACAGCTACATTAACTGTGCTGACAATTGTCATTAACACGCATCCTGCCGACCGGTCCGTATGTGTGGGAGCCAATGCTACCTTCAGTATATCGGCAAGCGGAGCCAACCTGACTTACCAGTGGCAGGTGAGTGTAGGTGGTGCAGCATTTACCAATATCAGCGGGGCCACCAGCTCCACGCTTACATTGAATGCAGTTACCCTTGCCATGAATGGCAACCGCTATCGCTGCGTGGTCAGCGGCAGTTTAACATCCAATGCAGCCACATTAACGGTGAACCCGCTGCCGGTAGTTACGCTCAATCTTCCATTTGATACGCTGCACATGAAAAATACACAGCAAACGCTGAGCGGCGGCTCGCCATCCGGGGGCACTTATTCCGGTACGGGCATCAGCGGCACCAGCTTTGTGCCCGGAGCTCTTGCTTATGGCAATTATGTTGTCACATACAGGTACACTGATGCAAACGGATGCAGCTCATCGGCCGTGGATATATTTACGGTAATACCGAAAGCAAGCCCGGTGAATCTTTATCCAAATCCCTCGACAGATGGAAAAGTAATCATAGTGGTGACGCCGGAAATGCTGGGCAGCCGGGCTGTGGTATTTAATACCCTCGGGCAAAAAGTTGCTGACTGGACGATTACAGGATTATTGACGGTGAACCGTTTCAAGTGGCCGTCTGGAATTTACACTGTCAATATCAGCAGGGGGCCAGTGCAGGTAACCAAGACCATTATAATTGAGAAATGATTTTAGGAGGTGAAAAAAACAGCCGGCTGATTTTTATTGGCCGGTTGTTTTGTTTTTAATAAAGGAAAAATGAAAATCACTTTCAGATAAATTTATGTTTTAAATAAAATCATACTCCGGTAATTTTTTTGAAGTGGATTGCTGAAGTTTTATATAAGAATGTGAGTATAGGCACGTTATTTTTCATCTACTCAGCTTTATGGCTGAGTTTGGAAAAAATTCCAGGTTATTTTCGTTCCGTAGGAACGACAGGTGGGTAGAATAAATCGAAGGTTTTTTAACGTTCCGTAGGAACGTTGGGTGCTCTGGCAACAAACACCCGGCGTTCCGAAGGAACGCATGAATGGTTCCTTGAACGTATTCTACCCACTCCCGGTTGTGACCGGGATCCCTACGGGACAAAAAAGTATTCAAATATTGCCGGAGTATTAATTAAAACCAACATCGCAAAATAGAAACACATCAAGGTTCAGTCATGGGTTCCGGGTTAAAAAAACATTTCAACCGAAGAAACAAAATTGTAAATTTGATGCTATCCCGCCTGTGAAATAAAACTTAACCTGATATCCCGAATCATTAACAACGAAAACCAGCTTATGAGAAAAGTACTGCCTGGTTTCCTGTTTATTATTTCTTTCAATGTACAGGCACAAACCTTTGAAAAATGGGCAAACCTGGTGCAATGGGATGGATACAGTCCCTGGCAAAACTATATGATATACGCTGCGGGTTTCATGGGGCCGAATGCACTCCCGGTACCTTCATTAGCCAACGGTTCGCTCGACAGTGTAAACAATATTTCATTCAGCAGTGTATTTTTTCTCAACCGGGGCGATAAAACGCAAAACCTGAAGCTGGCGGCGAATTATGTACTGGTGAAAAACCTGGTTTCGGCAGACATTACATGGCTGCCGGTTGAATGGTTCAGGCAAAGCCCGCAAACAAAAGATGATCGGCATGTTTATTATTTATATTACAATGATAACCGTGCCACCGGCGATATTTATTTTAATATCAACCTGCAATTACTCAACCGCTGGCGGAAATTTATTCATCTCGCATTCAGGGCGGGGTTCAGGTACCCCACTTCTTCATCGGTCGGCTCAGCACGTTATACCGATGCTCCGGGTTATCACTTCGATTTTTCTTTTGGTAAATTTTTATCAACTGATAAAAAGTGGAAACTGGCTGCCATGGCCGGGTTTTATGTATGGCAGCTGAATACTTCAGGCCAGGATGATGCCATACTTTATGGAAGTGGGCTTGAATATAATAATAAAAGTTGGCAATACCGGCTGAACTGCCGCGGTTATTCCGGCTACAGAAATAATGGCGATCGCCCGGTTATACTTTCATCTGCTGTTGAAAAAAAAATCAATCATATTTCCGTATCAGCGGGCATTTTCAGGGGATTGAAAGATTATCAGTATACAGGCATTGAATTGGGTATAAAATATCTGTTTAAGGGCCCCGTCATAATTAAATGAATGTTTTCAGGTAACTATCCGGAAATTATTTTAAAATGGATTAAAATGACATTTCAAAAGATGCGCATCTTTCTCACCCTTGTTGCTATGCTTCAGTTTGGATTCATCCCTGCCCAGGAAAATCATTTAAAGGGTCCGGAATTTTTAGCCGATGGATTTATTGGCGTGAATATCGGCTACATCAATTACCCGTTTGGCAACCAGCACATGGAGGCGGGTTATAAAGCGGAAACAATACAGATACCCAGGCCTGCAGTTCGTATTATTCTTTTTGGTTACCGGTTTAACAAGTCGCTATCCATGCAGGTGAGTTATATGCGACCCGTTAATTGGGTAATTTACCGGAATGTGAATGGCGATCAATCGTATCATACTGTATGGATGAATGTGGCCGGGCTGACTTTTAAATCCCGGTTTCCGCTTAAGGAAAAGTTTTCTATGTACACTGAAGCCGGCCTGGGCATCATCACCCGCAACGGATTTTATATTAACCAGGCGCCGGTTGTCGGCGATGCCAACTATGCCACCCTGCTCGGTGGCGCCGGGGTTCAGTATCATTTAAGTCATAAGTGGGATTTGCTGGCCAATATGGTTTGGTCGCCGGCCAATGAAAAATCAAAACAACCGGCAACTGTATTTTATTCCACGGGATTTACCTACTATATGCGACCGTCAGTTAAAGATAAAGTAGTAAGCAACCCCCATGCAGAATATATTTTTCCCCGCAATATGCTGCAGGTGGGATATACCACCAATGGGTTAGGCTATGGAGTCAACAACACGGTTTCGGATATGAGTATTTTCTGGGGCGGTGAAGTGGAAATAGCACAAGGGCTCTCGCTGTTTTACAAGCGGAATGTATATCATACCCGCAAAACATTTTCCTTTGACTGGGGCGCCGCCGTGTCGTACTGGAAAAGCAGGAAGCAGGAGGAGGGGATTTTCACCGTGGCGTTGTTTCCGGTTTTCAGAATTACTCCCGTGCATTTAAAGAATGCGGATCTTTATTTCAATTATTCCGTGGCAGGGCCAGCCTTTATTTCAAAACCGGTAATTGATAACCGGGAAACCGGCAAGCAGTTTACGTTCTTCGACTTTATGGGTGCCGGCGCTTTTTTGGGAAAAGAAAGAAAACTGAATGCGGAAATAAAAATCATGCATTTTTCCAACGGCAACCTGTTTCCCGTAAATGCAGGACTGAAAATACCGCTTACTTTCACCGCCGGATATACTTTCTGATATGTACCCGCTTTATGAGCGGAATTCAGAGTTAAATTTTACAGATAAAATCATGATCGTTTTTCAACCGGCTGGATTATTTTTTTCCTCCGGGTTCCATACAGGTTCATTCAGTGCTACCACGTGAGCTCTTTTTCTGGCAGCCCTGCTGCGCATCGTCATGTTCAGCATTTCAACCACAAAGGAAAAGGCCATACCGAAATAAATATAATTCTTCAGGTGCAGCTGGTGGGCCGCTTCGCTGTCCCAGCCTTCAATCACCAGGCTGAGGCCTATCATGACAAGAAAAGAAAGAGCCAGCATTTTCAGTGTAGGATGTTTGTGAATAAATGCAGAGATTTTCGGGCTGAATAAAAACATCACCAGCATGGCAATGATGACGGCAGCAATCATTATTTCCACATGTTTGGCAGTGCCGCCGGCTGTTATCACACTGTCGAAAGAAAACACGGCATCAATCAACATGATTTGCCCGATGGCCTGGGCCAGCGACAAGCCTTTTTGTTTTTTCAATTCTACATTCGGGTCTTCTCCTTCCAGCTTTGTGTGGATTTCTTTTACTGATTTGTAAATAAGAAACAAGCCGCCCAGCAGCATCACCAGGCTGGCCAGGTCAAAGCCTTTTCCAAACCAGGTGTCCGGTATGATGTATTTTCCTTTTTGTGCCAGCAGCCAGCCCAGCGCCAGCAGCAAGGCACTTCGGGAAATGATGCCCGTGATCATCCAGGTACGCCTGGCCCTTCGTTCTTCTTTTTCACTTTTCAACCGGTTCATGATGATGCTGACGAATATCACGTTGTCAATCCCCAATACTACTTCCAGTATAACAAGAATGATAAAACTGATGATGCTTTCGCTGGTTAACAGATGTTCCATTGTATATTAAAAATTGAATATTGATTTATTGAATATTGAATGTTTTACAAATCTTTTTCACAATCCCCGGCCCTTCATAAATAAATCCCGTCCACACCTGTACCAGGGAAGCGCCGGCGTCCAGTTTTTCTTTGGCATCAGAGCCGGTAAATATGCCGCCACTGGCTATGATGGGAATTTCGCCATTGGTTTTTTGAACAATGTACTTTATTATTTCAGTGCTCCTGTGTTTCAGCGGCAATCCGCTCAGCCCGCCGGCACCAATAGTTTGAAGCCGGTGGTTTGAAGTTTGTAGTTTTTCACGGCTGATAGTTGTATTTGTTGCAACAACTCCATCAAGTTGTATTTCCATTGCCAGGTCAATCACATCATCGAGTTGTTCCGTTGTGAGATCGGGTGCTATCTTCAGAAATATGGGCTTTGCCTGTGCCTTGCCATTGTTGATCATCTGCAGGTGCATCAGTATTTTCCGTAGTGATTCCTTTTCCTGCAGCTCCCGCAAACCCGGCGTGTTGGGCGAACTTACATTTACCACAAAATAATTCACATAAGGATGCAGCTCTTTAAAACAGGTTTCATAATCTTTCCATGCTTCTTCGTTTGGTGTGTTTTTGTTTTTCCCGATGTTGCCGCCAATGATGAGTGGCGAATGGTGAGGAATGAGCGAAGGATATTCCTCTTCTGACTTCTGACTTCTGACTTCTGACTTCCTTTTCCACTCTTTTAATCTCTTAGCTATAGTCTTCACCCCGTCATTATTAAATCCCATCCGGTTGATAAGGGCTTTGTCTTTTGGAAGGCGAAATAACCTGGGTTTAGGATTTCCTTGTTGCGGTAAGGGGGTCACTGTTCCTATTTCAACAAAACCAAACCCCAGCACTTCAAGTTCTCTTAAATATTTTGCATTCTTATCGAAGCCGGCGCCTAATCCAATTCTATTTTTGAATTGCATATGGAATATTGAACATTTAAAATTTCCTTTGGGTCTGAAATAAGTGACAAGTATTTTTTTTATAAACCCGGCACGGCAAAGCAATCTGAGGCAATTCATCGAAAAATAATGTGTCCATTCCGGGGGGAAGAGAAAAAGAATTCTGCGTAACAGTTTATACATGCTATTCTGCTTTCTTCAAAAGAGCAATTAACTCTTTATCAGTAATATTGTCTTTTTCGGATTTGTTGTAAATGTCAGGATGAGTGATTTTATTTAATTGAATCCTGACATAGGTAATAACTCTTGCTCCGCCACTTTTGCCGGTACCTTTAGAAGTAATTTTCATTCGTATTTTATAACAATCTTTTCCTAAAGGAATTCCTTGAGTTGGGTTGTGTTGTAATGAAATCAATAAACCAGCATAATCATTTTTAATGGAAGGGTATTTTTTTGCAAGCTGTTTCAAATGTCGTGAAAAATCATCTGTTCTTAGAATTTCATAGCTCATCTATGAGGCTTTGAGCAGTTTTCAATTTTATTTTCCCTTCTTCTGCAAGCTTTGCCTGTTTATAGGCCGAAAGAAAATCCTTGGCTTGTTTTTTCTTTTTTGGAGACCATTTTTCGGGAATGATATTGTCATGCATGATTTTAATTAACTTCAATTCTTCCAGGCTTGCCAAAAGCTTTTTTGCCTTTCGGTTACGGAGCTTTATCGTTAAGGTAGTTGTCATTACCAGGATATTTTTACAAATATACTAAATACAATAACTGTTATCAATTAAGCATAATTTTGTACAAAATAATTTCAGTTATGCAAGAAGCTTATATCGTGGCAGGCTACAGAACAGCAGTGACAAAAGCCAAACGCGGCGGCTTTCGTTTTTATCGCCCTGATGACCTGGCGGTGGATGTAATAAAAGGATTGATGGCATCGGTGCCGCAGCTCGAAGCAAAGCGGGTGGATGATGTGATTGTGGGCAATGCGGTGCCGGAAGCTGAGCAGGGCTTGCAGGTAGGCCGCATTATTGCTGCCAGGGCACTTGGTTTTGATGTGCCCGGCATGACGGTGAACCGGTATTGTGCATCCGGATTGGAAACAATTTCTATCGCTACAGCAAAAATAAGGATGGGCCTGGCCGATTGCATTGTTGCCGGCGGCACTGAGAGTATGAGCCTGGTGCCAACGGCAGGTTGGAAAACTGTTCCTTCCTATTCCATTGCAAAAGATGAACCCGATTATTACCTGAGCATGGGGTTAACAGCCGAAGCAGTGGCAAAGGAGTTTAACATCAGCCGCGAAGCGCAGGATGAGTTTTCATACCACAGTCACCGGAAAGCTATTGATGCAATTAAAAATGGTTTTTTCAAAGACGGTATTCTGCCAATCAGCGTAGAAGAAATTTACCTGGATGAAAAGGGCAAAAAGCAGAAAAGAAATTTTACCGTGGATACGGATGAAGGACCAAGAGCGGATACATCGCTGGAAGCCCTGGCAAAACTGAAACCTGCTTTTGCCGCAGGCGGATGTGTGACGGCCGGCAATTCATCACAAACTTCGGACGGTGCAGCTTTTGTAATTGTGATGAGCGAAAAAATGATAAATGAACTTGGCCTGAAGCCCATCGGCCGGCTTGTGGCTTGCGCAGTAGCAGGCGTTCATCCCCGCATAATGGGTATAGGCCCGGTAGCTGCAATTCCCAAAGCGCTGAAGCAGGCAGGAATGAATCTTTCGCAAATTGACCTGGTTGAACTGAATGAAGCATTCGCTTCACAGTCGCTTGCTGTTATTCGTGAAGCGGATCTCGATCCTTCCAAAGTCAATATTAATGGAGGCGCCATTGCTCTTGGTCATCCGCTGGGCTGCACCGGCTGCAAGCTCAGCATCCAGAGCCTGCACGACATGAAGCGGCTGAACAAAAAATACGGAATGGTAACAGCTTGTGTTGGTGGCGGGCAGGGCATAGCCGGCATCATTGAAAATCTTTGATTTCTCTCCATTCTGCGGATAAACCCGGGTAGTTTTCCTATTTCAGGGCCCCGTCAGGCTTTTTATCTTTCTCTGAAATATCCTTAAACCATTTATTAACTTTAAAGTCAGTTAAGGCTACTGCCCACCCAAAACCATAGTGCTATGGATAGAAGAGATTTCCTGACGGCCAGGCGGAAAGTCGTTCCCAAAAAAACTGCTCAACGAAAAAAGACCGTCCGCACCTACTCCGGTCTTGCTCCCTATAACGGTCCATGGACAGCCAATGAAGTGGTACACCTTCTGAAGCGAACGATGTTTGGCTCCACGCCGGAAGACATCAGTTTTTTCCTTGGCATGAGTATGAGCCAGGCGGTTGATACATTACTCAGCATTTCACCCGTGGCACCTGCGCCGCCGGTAAAGAATTACAACAACAATAATATTCCCGATACCGACCCGGATTATGCAATTCCCATGGGTCAAACATGGGTCAATATCAACACAGTGAATGCCGATGGCCAGCGCAGGGCTTCCTTCAAAGCATGGTGGATGGGCCTGATGATTAACCAGGAAAGAAATCTGCGGGAAAAAATGACCCTCTTCTGGCACAATCATTTTGCCACCGAATCAAATGATATCGGCCGGGCTATCTGGGCCTATAATAATAATGTGCTTTGCCGGCAATATGCCCTCGGAAATTTCAAACAATTGGTTCGTGCCATGACACTCGATGTGGCTATGCTCCGCTACCTGAATGGCTACCTGAACGTAAATACTGCCCCCGATGAAAATTATGCCCGTGAGTTGCAGGAACTGTTTACCCTTGGAAAAGAAAACAATCCCAACTACACCGAAGCAGATGTGATTGCCGCTGCCCGTGTACTAACCGGTTGGAAAATAAACGGGTCAACCAATACGTATTTTTTCAACAGCAACCAGCACGATAGAACCAACAAGCAGTTTTCTTCTTTTTACAACAATACCGTCATCACCGGCCGCACCGGCTCCACGGCCGGCGACCTGGAACTGGATGACCTGATGAATATGATTTTTGCAAAATCAACCGAGGTGTCCCGGTTCATTGTAAAAAAACTTTACCGCTATTTTATTTATTACAAAATAGACTCAGCTACCGAAGCCAATGTTATTAACCCGCTGGCGCAAATTTTTGTAAACAATAACTGGGAAATAAAACCCGTGCTCGAAGCGCTGTTCAAAAGCGAACATTTTTATGATGTGGTGAACCAGGGCTGCTTTATCAAAACCCCCGTGGATACAGTGGTATCGGCCTGCCGTGAATTCGGCGTACAGTTTCCCAATACTGCCGATTATGTGAATGCATACAACATGTGGAGCTACATTCAGAATTTTGCCGCCCTGCTTCAGCAAAATATCGGCGACCCGCCCGATGTGGCCGGCTGGAAAGCCTTTTACCAGGAACCGCAGTTTCATGAAATATGGATAAATACCGACACACTGCCGCGGCGCAATCTTTTTACCGATACTATGATTACAACCGGCTATGCAAGAGGGGGGCAACGGATAATCATTGACCCGGTGGCATTTACCCGGAAGCTTTCCAACCCTGCTGATCCCAACGCACTGATTAATGATGCACTGCGGATTTTATACCGGGTGGATCTGTTGGACGCATCAAAAGCTGCAATTAAAAAACAAATTCTGCTGAGCAACCAGGAACAGGACTTTTACTGGACCAATGCCTGGAATGCCTATATCAGCAATCCCATCAATGCCAATTACCAGGTAGTGTATGTGCGGTTGCGTGACTTGTACAAATATTTTATGAACCTGGCCGAATACCAGTTGAGTTAAAAACTCCCAATCCCTGAAGGGGGAAAGGAAAATTTGTAATTGAAATGTTGACATCAAAATAGTAAGCATGAAGCGCAGAGATTTTATAAAATACAGTGCACCTGCTGCAGCAGTCACTACCATGATTGGCAGCATACCGGTGCGTACCATGGGTATGGAATCGCCTTTCATCAGGGCCTTGATGGGCTATGCTTCTGATACCGATCATGTACTGGTGCTGGTGCAGCTGAACGGCGGTAATGACGGATTGAATACCCTGGTACCTGTTGACACTTACAGTTCGTATCAGGCCGCAAGGAGCAATGTGGCCATACCCCAGAACAGAATTCTTTCTCTCAGCGGAGTTACAAAAACAGGGTTGCACCCTGCCATGACCGGTATTCAAAATCTGTATAATGAAGGCAAGATTGCCATCATTCAATCGGTAGGGTATCCCAATCCCAATTTTTCGCATTTCCGCGCCACCGATATATGGATGAGCGCATCCGATGCCGATCAATACGTCAATAGCGGCTGGATGGGCCGTTATCTTGCCCAGGAATACCCGGGTTTTCCCAATGGTTATCCCAACCCGGATATGACTGACCCGCTGGGTATCCAGGTGGGTTCGGTTACCTCACTCACTTTCCAGGGTCCGCAGGTAAGTATGGGTATGAGCATTTCTGATCCCGTAAATTTTTATAACCTGATTAATGGAATACAAGACCCTGCGCCCAATACACCGGCTGGGTTTGAGCTGACCTATATCAGAACCGTGGCACGGCAAACACAGCAATATGCCGATGTAATAAGAACGGCCGCATTAAGAGTGACACAGCAATCAACCTACCCCACCAATAACCCGCTGGCCGACCAGCTGAAAATAGTGGCCCGCCTGGTGAAAGGTGGACTGAAGACAAGAGTGTACATGGTTAGCATCGGTGGTTTCGATACTCACTCGGTGCAGGTGAACCAAAGTGATACCACTACCGGCGTCCATGCCACCTTATTGCAGCGTGTGTCCGATGCCATCAAAGCATTTATGGACGATTTGAAATTTCTCGGTGTGCAGAAACGTGTGATGGGGATGACTTTTTCTGAGTTTGGCCGCAGAATTAAATCCAACTCCAGTCTTGGTACCGATCATGGTGCCGCAGCGCCGGTAATAATCTTTGGCGATTATGCCGTGCCCGGCATCCTGGGCAATAACCCGGTGATTCCTTCCAATGCCAGTGTGAATGACAATATCCCGATGCAGTATGATTTCAGAAGTGTGTATGCCACCATGCTGGAAAAATGGTTCTGCGTGGACAATACTACACTGCAAACCGTGATGCTGAAAAATTACCAGAGCCTGCCGGTGGTGAAAACCAATTCGTGCAATTCAGCCATACCTGATCTGTCAGATAACCTGGTGATAAAAAATTATCCCAATCCATTTGCCGGCTCCACTACCATTACCTTCAAAACCGAAGGTGGTCATACATCCGTTATGATTATTGATACGCTTGGCAGAATGATAAAGACATTGGTTGACCAGGAGTACAGCGGCCCGGGTCAGTACAATGTTACTTTCAATGCGGAGCGGCTGGCTGCCGGCGTGTATTATGCCCGCTTGCAAAACGGCACCACCCAGCAGGTGAGGGCTATGCTGAAGGTGAAATAATTTTTTAGAAAACTCTTTATTATCCCGGCCTGGCGCCGGGATTTTTGTTGCAAGCGGGGTTGCAAAATTTCTCTCCAGCAACAGTGTTGCAAAAACCATTTCACCGTAATTTTGCGGCGATGTTTTTTGCACATGACAATAAAAGGAAAGTCATTTCCTGTTTCCTGCTGATTATTTTGCTGGCGATTCATAGCATCAAGCTGCTGCATAATCACAGCAATGTACAGATTACACCGGGTGCAGGCCTGGCAACCGGCAGTATTGATGTGCAACACAAGGCAGCATTTGTAAAAAGTTTCCAGGATTGTACTGTATGCAGTTATCAGCCGGCCAAAGATGCTGATGATAAAATTTTCACGGCTGAGGATATTCATTATCCGGTTGGGTGCAAAACGCTGCCAACTCTTACTGTTTTTTCCCCGGTAGCATTTCCTGCTTCTTTTGAGAGCCGCGGTCCCCCCTGTACTGTTTAATCTTTCCGCAAGGAAAGTTTATTTCATCCAGGCTTTAAGCACAACTGGCTTGTGCAAATAGCCGCTGCAAGGAATTATTAACTTCTTAATGCTCTTAAAAGTATTTCTTTGATGAAAACGTTTTTTAAAACCTGTATTATTTGCTTTTTCTTTTACCCGCTTTATTCACAGGAAAAACATTTAATAAAAGATGAAACATTCGCAGCCACGCATGCACTCAACGCATCTTTTTCCGGCAAAATAACCGATGCCCGTACCGGTGAGCCGCTGCCTGGCGCCAGCATTTTTATTGCCGATTTAAAACTGGGTACTGTGGCAGATAATGCCGGCCGTTTTCAGTTTACCGAAGTTCCCATGGGCCATCATCTCGTTGAAATTTCCCATACAGGCTACAGCAGCATCATTGAGCATATTGATATTGATAAAAACGCTGAGAAAGATTTTGCACTGCAACCCGCCATTGTAGAAAACCAGGGGGTGATAATAACCGGTGTATCCAATGCTACCAGTGTAAGAAAAACCCCGGTGCCCGTAATAACCATGCGGCGCAATGAGCTGCTACAATCTTCATCAACCAACATTATTGACGTGCTGGCCAAAAAACCGGGCATTTCACAACTGGGCACAGGCCCCGGCATTTCAAAACCCGTCATCCGCGGACTGGGCTACAACCGGGTGCTGGTGATAAATGAAGGAGTGCGGCAGGAGGGACAACAATGGGGCGATGAACACGGTATTGAAATAGATGAACTGAGTGTAAACCGTGCGGAAATTCTGAAAGGCCCTGCTTCACTTATGTACGGCAGCGATGCGCTGGCCGGTGTCATTAACCTGATTACAAACACTCCGGTTGCTGAAGGAACAATCAAAGGGAACTTTTTGACAAACATTCAAACCAACAACGACCTGTTTGCCATGAATGCGAATGTGGCCGGCAATAAAAAAGGAATCAACTGGAATGTGTACGGCACACTGAAATTGGCCGGCGATTATGAAAACCGCTACGACGGCCGTATGCTGAATTCAAGGTTTAATGAAAAAAATGCCGGCGGTTATTTCGGCATTAATAAAAAATGGGGATTCAGCCATTTTATCTTCAGTGTGTTCAGCCAGGATGTGGGCCTGGTGGAAGGCGAGCGGGATGATGCCACAGGAAAATTTATTTTGTATGGCGGCAGTTCGCTCGAGCGGGTGGCAACCCATGAAGACCTGCATGAAAGAAATCCTTTTATTCCCCGCCAGGATATCAAACACTATAAACTTGCCAGCGATAACAATATCACTGTAGGAAAAAACCGCCTGAAGCTGAATGTGGGTTATCAGCAAAATCTTCGAAAGGAATTTGGAAATCCTGAAGATGAAAAGGAAACTGAACTTTATTTTGACCTGAAAACGATTACCACCAACGTACAGTTTGTATTGCCGGAGAAAAAAGAATGGCACGCCACCGTGGGAGTAAGCGGCATGTACCAGTGGAATGAAAACAGGGGAGAGGAAGCAATTATACCCGACTATAATTTTTTTGATGCGGGTGCATTTGTATATGTGCAGCGATATTTTGAAAAAACAACAGTAAGCGGCGGGCTGCGGGTTGACAACCGCACTGTAAATTCAGAGGAAATGCGGGATGGCCCTGCTGTAAAATTCGTCGCACTTGAGAAATCGTTTTCCAATATTTCGGGCAGCCTTGGTATCAGTTACGAGCCGGCGGAATTTCTTACACTGAAAGCCAACCTGGCCCGCGGTTTCCGTGCGCCGAATTTGGCCGAACTTGCCAGCAATGGCGCTCACGAAGGAACCAACCGCTACGAATACGGCGACAGGCATTTGAAATCAGAAACCAGTATGCAGTTCGATGGAGGCTTCCGGGTGGATTATGAGCATTTCAGTCTTGGGCTCAGTGCTTTTTATAACCGGGTGAATGATTTTATTTTTTACCACAAGCTGGAATCTGCTTTGGGCAGCGACTCGCTGGTGAATGTAGATGGGGAAGACCTGGTGGCTTTTCAGTTTGACCAGTTTGATGCGGCGCTTTCCGGCCTGGAACTGAATTTTGATATTCACCCGCATCCGCTCGACTGGCTGCACTTTGAAAATTCAGTATCCCTTGTTCGCGGCCGGTTCAGCCGTAAAATCGGCGGCACCGATAACGTGCCGCTTATTCCTGCACCAAGACTGCTGAGTGAATTGAGAGCGGATATAAAAAAGAACGGCAAAACGCTGCGAAATTTTTATATTAAGGTGGAGATGGATCAAAATTTCAAACAAAGCAAACCTTTTTTTGCTTTTGATACGGAAACTTTCACGCCGGGCTACTCGTTGCTGAATGCAGGTATTGGTACTGAAATAATAAACAAAAAGCAACGGACAATCTTCAGCATTCATATTGCCGGCATTAATCTTACAAACGCCGCATATCAAAACCACCTGAGCCGGCTGAAATACACGGACACAAACCTGGCAACAGGAAGAGCAGGTGTTTTTAATATGGGAAGAAATTTTTCGCTGAAACTGAATATACCGTTGAATTTTCAGTCAAAATAGTGTTGTTGTGGTTTCTTTCTGCAATGCCCCGGTTCACCAGGGTATTTTTTTATCTTGCATTTTTATAAATTATCATGGAGCTGACTTTCAATACACCGGCCTTGCTGTTCCCGGCTATCAGTTTATTGCTGCTGGCTTACACCAACCGCTTTCTTGCATTGGCCAGCCTGGTAAGACGCCTGCATGATGAATACAAAAAGGGGGAAAAAAACGCGGCGCTTCTTTACCAGATAAAAAGTTTGCGCAGGCGGTTGATTCTTGTGCGGTATATGCAGGGGCTGGGTGTATTCAGTTTTGTATGTTGCGTGGTAACGATGTACAGCATTTACACCGAATGGATGACGGCGGCCAAGTACATCTTTGCCCTGAGCCTGCTCAGCCTGCTGGCATCACTGGTTATTTCGCTGGTGGAAATAATGCAAAGCACCCGTGCCATTGAAATGGAGCTGAGCGATATCGAGGAGCTGGAGAAATCAAATTTCTTTACCGACTTATGGAAAGGAAAGGAGGAAACTAAATAAAATTTTCAGTTCCCGGTTATAGTTTGTTTGAAATTTTCAATACCGATTCCCAGCTGCCACCGTTATATACTTCTTCCAGCCCCGCTGATTTCAGAATTTCTTTCGCGGTTGCACTACGCATGCCGGAAGCGCAGCATAGTACTACCGGCTTATTCATAGCTTTTATTCTTTCCACGCCGGCGGCAATCCTGTCCACCGGAATGTTGATAGAGCCGGGCACCCGGCCCTGGTCGTATTCATGCGGTGTCCGTACATCAATCACCACAGCACTGCGACGCAGCGCTTCTTTTATTTTATTTTTTCCAAACAAAAAACCAAACATGGCTTGTTTCCATTTCTTTAAAAAAATTTCTTTTCATCCATCAGGCTGCCGTCAGTTTTTTTCTTTCTCCTATCTGCTGGCGCCACATGGCATAATAAAGTCCTTTTTCATCCAGCAGCGATTCATGGTTGCCGGTTTCCACCACATCACCTTTTTCCAGCACATAGATGCGGTCGGCATGCATGATGGTGCTCAGCCGGTGGGCAATCAGTATAGTCACCTGGTTGCCGGTTAATGAAATATCACGGATGGTGGCGGTTATTTCTTCTTCAGTCAGCGAGTCAAGCGATGAAGTGGCTTCATCAAAGATGAGCAGTTTGGGCTTGCGCAAAAGGGCTCTTGCAATACTCAGCCGCTGTTTTTCGCCGCCTGATAATTTCAGGCCGCCTTCGCCAATCATGGTATCAAGTCCTTTTTCTGCTCTTGCAAGCAGGTTCTGGCATGCTGCTTTATTGAGCACATCATACAAATCCTCTTCCGATGCCGATGGATTTACAAACAGCAGGTTTTCCTTAATGGTGCCGGAAAAAAGCTGTGTATCCTGTGTGACAAACCCGATCTGGTTGCGCAGGTCTTCGAAGTTGATGCCGTTTTCATCAAAGCCATTGTAAAGAATTTTTCCTTTTTGCGGGCGGTAAAGTCCCACCAGCAGTTTCATAAGCGTTGACTTACCCGAACCCGATGGTCCCACAAAGGCAATGGTTTCGCCGGTTTTCACAGTAAAGCTGATGTCGTTGATAGCATGCTGCGAGGCTGTTTTGTGTTTGAATGCGACATGTTCAAACTCCAGTTCTTCGATGTTACCAAGATGCGAGGGATTGGAAGGCTGTGCTTCCGGCGCTTTCTTCATCAGGTTGCCGAAATTGTCAAGCGAGGCCTGGGCTTCCCGGTACGAAAGAATGATGTTGCCTATTTCCTGCAGCGGACCGAAAACAAAAAAAGAAAAAATCTGCATGGTCACCAGCTGGCCGGCATCCATTTTACCCCCGAATATCAGCCACATCAGCATGAACAGAATTACCTGCCGCAGGGTATTGACAAATGTGCCCTGCACAAAACTGATGCTGCGGATTCGTTTTACTTTGGTAAGTTCAAGTCCCAGGATTTTAAAAGTGTTTTTATTCAGCCGGGTCACTTCCTGTGTAGTCAAACCCAGGCTTTTCACCAGCTCAATGTTGCGGAGCGACTCGGTGGTGGCGCCGGCAAGCGCCGTAGTTTGCCCCACAATGTTTTTCTGAATGCTCTTTACTTTTTTGCTGAGCAGGTTGGAAATAATGGCCAGTAAAAAAATACCACTGAAATAAATCACCGGCAGGCTCCAGTGAATGGTAAATGCATAAACAGCAACAAACACGATGCCCACCAGCACAGGCAGCAGGATGTTGATGAAGGAAGAAATCAGTTTTTCGGTATCAATCCTTACTTTCTGCAGTACGCTTAGCGTTTCACCGCTGCGCTGGTCTTCAAATTCCTGGTAGGGCAGCTTCATGGCATGCTGCAATCCCGTGGTAAATATGTTGGCGCCAAACCGCTGGATGATGACATTGAGAAAATAATCCTGGAAGGCCTTGGCAATGCGGCTGACCATGGCTACCGAAATAGAAAAAATGATAATCCAGAATACGCCCAGCTCAAGGTACGATTTGCCGTCCCGCGGCACATGATTGTAAGCCCAGTAAAAATGATTGCTTGACATGGAAGTACCCAGGTCCACCGATTTTTTATAATCGCTTGCCAGGTTTACCAGCTTACCGAACAAAATGGGATCAATGAGTGAAAAACTGATATTGATGGCTGCCATCAGCATAACAAAAATCACCAGCCACCGGTAAGGGTTCAGGTATTGCAATAAAATTTTCATGGAAAAAGAAAATTAATCAACGAATATACGAATCTCTTGCACGTCCATCGGGCAGGCTGTCATGAAGAAATGCAGGCGGGTCAACAATATATCCGTTTACTATTTCTTTTGTACAGGCATGCGCCAGCAGGTTGTCGGCAATAAACTGGATGGGGGTCTGCATCTGAAGTAATTTTTCTGCGCCGCTTTTTGTGATGCCATACGCATAAGTGTAATCATGAAAACCTGCTTTTTTAAGATGAGCCGAAAAATCTGCAGCATAAAGATTCCGTATAATCAACGGGCTCCATTTCATCAGGCCAAGATAATAGGCCGCAATGTACAAGGCCTGTTTGAAGGGAGCGGTGCCGGTTTTCTTCCCGTTTTTTGCCCAGCCCCAATACAGCAGCTCACTATCGGCAGGCACTTCATCAAGCACGGCGGCGGTGTGTAAAAGTATGTCTGCATCGGGCACGGCATCATCTTCAAATATCAAAGCCCGGCTGTAATTGTTTTTCAGCATGTCTTCATAAATCATTTTGTGCCCAAGAGAGCAGGCCAGCTCGCCGGGCATTTTTGATTTATTGTAGCGGTGATTTTTCTGCGACAATTCTTTACTGTACACACCCTCGCTTATCAGTTTTTCTTCGTCAATATCTTTTTTTTCAATACCCATAAAAAAAGAGTATTGCAAACCACGGAATCGGGCGGCAAATTTTTCCCTTCGTTCAGTTGCCGGCGCAATAGTGAGCACATAAATTTTGTCGTAATATTCATTGAGAAGCCGGAAATAATTCTGCATCCGGCAAAGATAAACCGGAATCAATCGGCCGGGAAGCCGCCTGTTTCTTTTACCCGCATGGCCTGCCCGATGTGCCGGTGCAGGTGGCTGGTAAGAAAAGTAAAAACATCCCGGAGGCTGTAAGTTATAATCCGGGTTTGCGGCGAGCTGATAATTGTTTTATCCAGGTCGGCATCACGGCAGGCGTCAGTCAAATTGATCATTTTGTCAAGATGCGTGTAAAAGCGCTGCATAATGCCGTCATCAATGGCACCGGAAGCAGGAAAAAATACCGGGGTGGTTTTCATTTTTCTTTTTGGGGTTTCCTGCAGATGCCGGATGAAAAATTTGCCAAAAAAATTGCTGAAAGGGCTCCATCTTTCCCACCAGCTCATTTTATTTTGCCCGGCAGCTATACGATCCAGCACAGTAAAGTAAAGCGAATCGGCAACGATTAAATGATCAAGACATTGGGCAATGCTCCATTTATCAGCTGAGGGTTTCCAGTTGAGTTGCCGCAATGTAAGGCAAGAAAATTCTCCATGTACCCGTTCACCCGCATTTTTTAACCAGGGAATTAATTGTTTTATAAATTCCGGGTCCTGCATTTATTATTTGGGTTAAAGTGTAATCATTGCTATTTGCCCATTACCCGTTTTCTATTTTCCATTTTTCCACCTGCGCCATGGCTTCGGTGGACAGGCCATTTTCCATTCTCCAGTGTTTTCACCACTTGCTCATGCTCCCCAGCCCTCACGATCGAGGCTCCTGTATTGAATGGCTTCAGCCAGGTGTTCAGGTTTTATTTTTTCACTGCCGGCAAGGTCGGCAATGGTTCTCGATACTTTCAGAATGCGGTCGTAGGCACGGGCAGAAAGATTGAGTTTTTCCATGGCAGCCTTAAGTAAATTGTGTCCTACCGTATCAATCACACAGATTTCTTTCAGCATCTTGCTGGTCATTTGTGCATTGCAGTAAATGCCGGGATTGTCTTTATACCGTTCAGCCTGTCTTTCTCTTGCTTTAATCACTTTATCGCGGATAGCGGAGGAAGTGATAGAATTTTTTGCTGATGACAATTCATTAAAAGGCACCGGCGTCACTTCCACGTGCAGGTCAATGCGGTCGAGCAGCGGGCCGGAAATTTTGTTTAAATATTTCTGCACGGCACCCGGCGGGCAGGTACATTCTTTTTCGGGGTGATTAAAAAAGCCGCAGGGACAGGGATTCATGCTGGCCACCAGCATGAAAGATGCAGGAAAATCCAAAGCAATCTTTGCTCTCGATATAGTAACCCGTCTTTCTTCCATCGGCTGGCGCATTACTTCCAGTACAGTGCGTTTGAATTCCGGCAGTTCATCTAAAAACAAAACGCCGTTATGCGCCAGTGAGATTTCTCCCGGTTGCGGGTTGCCGCCGCCACCCACCAATGCCACATCAGAAATAGTGTGATGCGGCGAACGGAACGGACGTTTTGAAACCAGCGTGGAATTTTCAGGCAGCTTGCCTGCCACCGAATGAATCTTGGTTGTTTCCAGGGCTTCATGCAATGTGAGCGGCGGAAGAATGGTGGGCAGACGTTTGGCCAGCATGGTTTTTCCGGCGCCGGGAGGGCCAATCAGTATGGCATTGTGCCCGCCGGCAGCTGCAATCTCCAGCGCCCGCTTGATGTTTTCCTGGCCTTTTACATCGGCAAAATCAATTTCATAATCATACTGCGAATGATAGAACTCTTCTCTTGTATTTACCTTTGTTGTTTCAATGCCGGTTTCATTGTTTTCAAAAAAATCCATTACCTCTTTTATGCTTTCCACGCCGTAAACATCCAGGTTGTTCACTATAGCCGCTTCTCTTGCATTTGTTTTCGGCACTATCAATCCTTTAAACTCTTCTTTGCGTGCCTGTATGGCAATGGGCAGGGCTCCTTTAATCGGCCGCACTTCCCCGTCGAGGCTCAGCTCGCCCATGATAATATATTTTTCAATCGCCCCGGCATTGTTTGTCATTCCTGATGCAGCCATGATACCGATGGCGATGGGTAAATCGAATGGAGTTCCGCTTTTTTTGATGTCGGCAGGCGCCATGTTCACCACCACTTTGTTGCGGCTCATCTGGAAACCCAGCGACTTGATGGTGCTTTCAACCCGTTGCAGGCTTTCTTTTACCGCATTATCCGGCAAGCCTACGATGATGGTACCTACACCGGTGGTCATCGAATTTACTTCGATGGTGATGGTGATGGCTTCCACACCGTACACAGCGCTGCCAAAAGTTTTTACAAGCATGAAGCGTTAATTACCGGATTGAAGGTAGAAAAATAAAAACTTCTTTGCATTACCACTTAGTGGTATTGTTCCGGCTTAGCAACTGTTTGAAATGATTATTTCGGGCATCCGCCCCATTCCACATCACCATTGGGTGATTGGTTGGTAATGAGCATGAATTTGCGGTTGAGCTGCCTTACAGGAAAAAGCAGTTCCTGCCCGTTGTCAAGGTAAATAGAAAGCCGTTTATTTTCCAGTTTCCATTTGCCGGGGAAATCGGTGCCGGCTTCCTGCCAGAGCAGCGAACCGTCGCTTTTTAATTCCAGGTCAATCACACATTCTATTTTCCATTTTCCAACGATAGCTGTTGAATCGTACTCACCCGGAAGGGGAATTTGCCGGAGGCTGAGCTTGTATGTTTTATTTACATCACGCAGAAAATTTTTAAACTCCGACGAATCCCTGTTAACAATTTTTGCAATTTCATCATTCAGGTATTGCTGCACCCGGGGCATGGCCACCACCTGTTCATCAAGTGGCCGTTGTTTCAGGGCAATGATGCTGTCGTAAAAGTTGCCGATGGGTGTTTTGAAATCAAGAAACCGCTGGCGTATGATGTCCACGATGCCGAGCATTTTATCATCCACGTTTTTATCCTCCTTGATGTTGGTCACCTTGGCACTGTAGTTTTCCAGTTCACGCAGCATTTCTTTTTTCATTTCCTGCACATCGCAGCTGTAGCAGGCGATGGTTTTGAATTTCTGGTCGGCGTAGTTGATATAATCGCTGACTGACTGCCATGCTTTCACAGTGGCTTCCTTCCGGATTTTTTTGGTATTATCCTTTTTGCCGATGCCGATAAAGTTGATGATTGCATACGCTGCAACGGTGGTGAAAATTCCAATAGCGATATTCTTCCACATGTTTCCGCCGGATGGTACGCCTGCCATACTGTTTGAGTGTTTATTTGTCAGGCAATATTAAGCGAAAAACCGTTTCATTTCTTTTCGGTGATGGTGGCTGAAAAAAGAAGTTTTGTTGCCGGGTCAGGTTGCAGGTGCCATGGTTTTTCTTCCGATGGGAAAGTCAGGGTTTTGGTTTTCCTGTCAATCACCAGGCGATACATCGCAGTTTTTCCTGAAAGGTAACCGAACGAAATTTCAAGGGGGAAAAAAAATAATTCAGGTTGAAGCTGGTTTACGGTTATTGAAATTTCCTTTGTTTCATTATTATACACCCAGGTCATTGCCAGTTCAGGCTGGCCGGGGTGGTACAGCCATTGCCTGAAAAAGCGGGTTAGATCTTTGCCGGAAGTTTCTTCAACTATTTTCTGTAAGTCTTCTGAGCCTGCAATGCCGCCGGCATAGGTGGCGTAATATTTCCGGATGGCTTTCCGGAAAACGGAATCACCCAGCTCGCTCCGCAGCATGTGCAGCACCCAGCCGCCTTTCTGGTAATTGTTTGCATTCAGCAGTTTCATGTAGTCGGTTTCTGCTGTATCCACTATTGCTTTAATGGTTTTTTTTGAATAGGCAATCACCTGCTCCCGGTCTTCTTTCAGCATGGCGATAGCCGTATCACGACCATATTTATTTTCGAAATAAAGAATGGTGAAACAGGTGGCAAAGCCTTCGCTGAGCCACAGGTGGCCGAAATTTTTTTCCGTGGCCATATTGCCAAACCACTGGTGGGCTATTTCATGCGCCAGCAGTCCTTCACTTCGGCGTGTGCCCGTCACCGAGCTTTCGGAATAAAAAATGGTATTGGCATTTTCCAGCCCGCCGAATCGGGTTCTGGATTGCACATTGGCCAGCTTTTTAAAACCATAGGGGCCGATATAGTTTATGAAAAACGGAAGAATATCTTTTGCCAGTGCATAATCATAAAAACCCTGTTCTTTATTTTCCGGATACACATAACTATAAACCGGGATACCTGTCTGTACGGCAGGCTGGTCATTATTTACATAACCGGCCGTATCAATTGCAAATTCGGCCACACCAATTACCATCACTTTTGTGGAGATAGGGGTGTCTTCTTTCCAGTGAGTGGTTTTAAAACCATTGCCGGTTGTTTTTTCTTCGACCAATATTCCATTGGCCACCACCTGGTAATGTTCCGGCGCCGTTACCATAAACTCCACAGTTGCTTTATCAGCAGGATGATCATTGCAGGGTATCCAGTGATGTGCCCTGTCGGGCCAGTTGTCAGCAAAAAAACTGCGGCGGCCGTATTTGGTTTTGGAAATAATAAGTCCGTCGGAGGGAATACCGGAATAAGGAATAAGGAAGGTTGTAGTGTCCCCAGTGTTGTAAGTTTTGGTTAGCCGGAGATTTATTGATCCGAATGATTGTAAAACACCCATTACTTCTTTGCTTTCCACTTTTCCTGCTTTCATTCCTTTGCCGCTGGTAAGGGGGCCTGTTAAATCAAATTTCACTTCGCCGGTTGGTTTCAGAAATTTTACTTTGATTTCCGCTACGCCATGAACAGTATCATTTATATCATTTAACCCAATGGTGAATTTATAATGCAAAACATCAATACCAGGTTGTGCTGATGTGAAAAGGACAAAGAGGATTGGCAGAAAAAAGAGAATGCGTTTCATTATGAAAAATTATTCAAAGTATTTTAAATTATTCATTAGGGAAGACTTTTCCCGAACTCCCCTTCAGGGGCTGGGGGGTTACAATTTCTCCAGCATCTCCACTACTTTCTCTCTTTTTAAAATTAAATAACCCAGCCGGTCGTTGCTGATGCCTTCTTTCAGCTGGTAGCTGAATTCAAGCTGGTCGTCTTTGGCATTGGTTTCAAAATAGCGGAAACTGATGTTGGGGTATTGTTTCAATTCTTCACCGATTTCATACAAATGCGTGGAAAGAATGAAAAGAGAGTTTTTAATTTTTATCAGTCCCTTCACCACCGTCAGCGAGCATTTCATGGCATCCTGCACGTTGGTGCCTTTGAAGAGTTCATCAATCAGCACCAGCCATTTGCGGCCGTCGTTTATTTTCTGCACGGTGTTTTTCACCCGTTGTACTTCATTGTAAAAATAACTTTCGCCTTTGGCGATGTTGTCCACCACATTGATGTTGGTGAGCATGCCGTCGAACAAAGTCAGTTTCATGTCCAACGCCGGCACGCCCATGCCCAGGTGAGCAAGAAACACGGCGGAGCCTATCGCTTTTATCAAAGTGCTTTTACCCGCCATGTTGGCGCCGGTAAGAAAAAGAAAATTATGTTCGGGGTTCAGTTCTATATCATAAGCCACCGGTTGCCTGAGCAGCAGGTGATACAACCCCCGTGCCCAAACTACCGGCTGCTGGTTTTCGACAAACTCAGGAAAACGCAGGTCATAAGTTTTCATGGCTGTGGCCATGGAGTACCATGCATCGAGCCGGCCGAAAATATCAAGCAACTCGAGTGTGTCGTTTTTATAGCGGTTGCGCAGGTGATAGCCGAAATAAAGATTCTGAACAGGTGTAAATTTTATTCCCGGTCGGGATGCAGAAAGTTTTGCAAGCGGTGTTTCCCGCAGCAGCTGATCTGCCCGGTCAATATAAATTTTAAAAAACAACGGCAGTTCCTGCTCGCTAAACAGATCAACCAGCTGCCGGATACCGCGGTAGAAATCGGCAAAGTGCTCTACGGAATACTTCACCATGCGGTAATCTTCCACATGCAGCGCTTTGTACAAGCCGGCATTGAAGGCATTGGGTTCTTCCGGAATGGGGTCCAGGTTGTAGTCAAGATATTTTTCAATTACCAGGAGTGTACCGTTGGTAATGGAGGCCGGCCAGTCGCTGAGATGCTCCTGCAGGGTACGGATGATTTTTTGGGTGCCGGTGATTTTTTTCAGGTCGTGGTGCGGTTCGGCAAAAAACTGCCGCAGCCATTCTTTGCCATAAACGGTACGGGTGAAATTGAGCTTGTGAAAAATGGAAAACTCTTCTTCCTGGTGAAAGACGGAGATGTCGTTGTATGTGGTGCTGTCAAGATGCATACCCCTAGCCCCTAAAGGGGTATTTGATTTGAATATTGAACATTGAGTATTGAATATTGAACATAGAGTATTTACTATCTGTCAAAATGTAACCTCATTCCTTGTTTTGATTCATCCCAATTGTTATTTCCCTCGCCTGTGGCGGGGCAGGCATAAACCAAATGTCCGTTTACAAAAGTATGGGTAATGGTTGCCGGGAATTCAAAACCCTCCAGCGGGCTCCAGCCGCATTTGTACAGAATGGTTTCTTTGGAAACTTCAGAAGGCTGGTTGATATCCACCAGTACCAGGTCGGCAAAATAACCTTCGCGGATATAGCCTCTTTCTTTTACCCGGAAACAATCTGCCACGGCGTGGCTCATTTTTTCAGCAATTTTTTCCAGCGAAATTTTTCCCTGCTTATAATAATATAGCATAAGTAATAAGGAATGTTGTACTAAAGGCAATCCTGCATGCGCTTTTTCATAAGGTTCTTCTTTTTCCTGTAAGGTATGCGGCGCATGATCGGTAGCAATTACATCCAGCCGGTCATCCAGCAGCGCTTTCCACAATGCTTCGCGGTTGTGGGGCGCTTTGATGGCGGGGTTGCATTTTATATTATTGCCCAGGGTTGCATAATCATCGCTGGTGAAGTGCAGGTGATGTACACACACTTCGGCTGTGATTCTTTTTTCTTTCAGCGGCATCATGTTGCTGAAAAGCTGCAGTTCTTTTTCGGTTGAAATATGCAGGATGTGCAGGCGGGTGTTGTATTTTTTTGCAAGATGAACAGCCAGCAGCGATGACTGGTAACAGGCTTCTTCGGTGCGAATGAGCGGATGGTCGGCGGCAGTCAGCTGCTTACCGCTTGTTTTCAGGGTTTCAAAATTTTGCCGGATGATGCGTTCATCTTCGCAGTGCGTGGCAATCAGCACTTCGCTTTCGCGGAAAATTCTGTCCAGCGTATTCGGATTATTCACCAGCATATTGCCGGTGCTGGAGCCCATGAAAATTTTAATACCGCATACATCTTTTCTTTTATTGTTTGTCTTCAGCGCTTCCTCTGCATTGTCGTTGCTCACACCCATATAAAATGAATAATTGGCCAGCGATGTCCTGGCAGCAATAGCATATTTTTCTTCCAGCAACTGTTGTGTAAGCGCATGGGGAACGGTGTTGGGCATTTCCATATAGCTGGTGACACCGCCGGCAACAGCCGCTTTCGATTCGGTGTAAACGGTGGCTTTATGCGTCAGTCCCGGTTCGCGGAAATGCACCTGGTCGTCAATAGCGCCGGGTAATAAATATTTTCCTTCTCCGTTTATTTCTTTCACATCTGTGTTCTTCAGATTAATCTGTGAGATAATTTTTTCAATTCTTGCGTTTTTCAGCAGTACATCCGCCACCGTTATCCTCCCCTCGTTGACAACCTGCACATTCTTTATCAGGTAATTTTGCATATCTTGTTCCCGGTTTTATTGTTAAAAGCCAATACCCATGCAATTTAATCAAATTAGCCCCCGTCACCTTATGGGGTGTTGTTGTACGTTCATCTTTGTGGCTGCTTTTTCCCTTTCACTTACGGCACAATCCACTTTTTTACAGCAAAGCGCAAAAGAAAATATGTTGATGGAAAGAATGGAAATCCTCGGGCAAAAAGACTCCATTCTGAATTTTTCCAAAACAAGACCCCTGCACCGTTTGCAATTAATGAAAGCAGCCATGGGGTTTAAAAAAAATCATCCGGGTGTTCTGTTATCAAAAACTGATGAATACAACCTGGAAAGTTATTATGCAAATAATACTGAATACCTGCCGGAAAACCTGCGTGCGGATAAAAAAAGCAAAAAACCCATCGCCAAAAATTTTTACACTACACCCGCCAACCTGTATGAAGTGCATGTAAAGGATTTTGACCTTATCATTAACCCGGTCATTCAATTTCAATACATGAAGGAGAATGACAATGACGAAAGTCTATTCCTGAATTCAAGAGGTGTGTCCATCCGCGGACGCATTGCCAATAAGATCGGGTTTGCCGCTTCCATTGTTGACAACCAGGAAAGAGACCCCCTGTATGTACAGGCATGGGAAAGCAGGTACAAATCAGTGCCGGGCGCCGGGTATTACAAATATTTTAAAGGAACCGGTTTCGATTATTTTGATGCAAGAGGTTATTTCACTTTCGGCGTCACCAAATACATTGATGTGGCTTTTGGCTACGACCGTAATTTTATCGGAAACGGTTACCGCAGTTTGTTTTTAAGCGATTTCAGCAACAACACACTTTTCCTGAAACTGAATACCCGCATCTGGAGAATAAATTATCAGAACCTTTTTATGGAGCTGCAGCAAACCGAGCCCCGCGGACCCGATCGCCTGCTGCGGAAAAAATATGCCGTATTTCATCACCTCGATGTGAGTGTGACAAAGCAGCTGAATGTGGGTTTGTTTGAAGGCATCATGTTTGGCCGCAGCAACCGGTTTGAATTCGGCTACCTGAATCCCGTGATTTTTTACCGCTCCATCGAACAACAGAACGGAAGCTTTGATAATTCTGTAGCCGGAATTGATATTAAATTAAACACGCTGAAACAGGTACAGGTTTACGGACAGTTTCTGCTGGATGAATTCAATTTTCAGCAAATACGCAAAGACGACAGCTGGTGGGCCAACAAGTGGGGACTGCAACTCGGCGCCAGGTACATCAATGCATTTGGTTTAAAAAATCTGGATCTGCAGCTGGAGCACAACCGGGTGCGGCCTTTTACTTATTCGCATCGTGATTCGGTGGCCAATTATACGCATTACAACCAGCCCCTGGCACATCCGCTCGGCGCCAATTTCAGCGAAGTGATTGGCATTGCCCGCTACCAGCCTGCAACGAAATGGGCATTGCTCGGAAAAATATTTTACTGGAAACAGGGACTCGATACCGGCAGCCGCAGCTTTGGCAGCAACATCTTTTTACCCAATACGCCACCTTACCGCCAGGGCGATTACGGTTATAAAATTATTTCCGGCATTGAATCAAAAACTGTTCTCACATCCCTGCTGCTTTCTTATGAGCTGAAAGAAAATTTATTTATTGAAGCTTTGGTTATGCACCGGAAGGTTGATGTGTCATCCAATACTGCTTTGTCAACAAAAACCACGATTGTATCCGCCGGCATCCGGTGGAATATGCATCGAAAAGTATTTGAGTATTAAAAACAGCGCCTCCTTCTCAGGAGTAAAACGGGCAAGCTTTATCCCAAGAGAAGGTTTTGTTTCACACTACACTGCTCATTGAGGTAACTTCAATTGATCAAAATTATTCAAAAGATAATGTGAGGATTCATTGCCTGGATTTGTAATGCAGTACCGCTCCCTTTCTGAAGGAGAGGGAGAAGGAGGGTGAGGCCTGCAACCCTATTCTCATTTCCCCTATCTTTATCAAAACAAGTTGTATGCAGAGGATTTTTTCGATTGCTCTGGCTGTTATTTTTTTTGTTTCATCACGGGCTCAACTGCCGGCTGATAATCTGCAGCGTCCGAAACTGGTGGTGGGAATTGTGGTGGACCAGATGCGCTGGGATTTTCTCTACCGCTATTACGACCGGTATGCTTCCAATGGTGGATTTAAGCGGATGCTGAACCAGGGTTTCAGTTGCGAAAATACCATGATACCTTATGCGCCTACGGTGACAGCACCGGGTCATACCACCGTTTACACCGGCACCGTGCCGGCCATTCATGGCATTGCCGGCAACCTGTGGTGGGATGTGGCCCGGCAGCGTGAAGTGTATTGTACCGAAGATAAAACCGTGCAAACGGTGGGAAGCACATCGGCACAGGGGCTGCAAAGCCCACGCAACATGCTGGTGACAACCATCTGCGATGAACTGAGGCTGGCTACCAATTTTCAAAGCAAAGTAATTGGCATTGCCATCAAAGATCGCGGCGGCATTTTACCTGCCGGTCATAGCGCCAATGCAGCATACTGGTACGACAGCGGCAGCGGCAACTGGATTACTTCCACTTACTACATGACTGATCTGCCGCAATGGGTAAAAAACTTTAATGAAAAAAAACTGGCCGATAAATATTATGAGCTGGGATGGAATACACTTTACCCGGTAAACACGTACACACAAAGCACGGCCGATGACAAACCTTATGAAAACAAAGGATTCGGCACCGGCTTTCCTTACGATCTGAAAAAATTTATCGGGAGAAACTACAGTGTGATTTCCACCACGCCGCACGGCAATACATTTACCATTGATATGGCCAAAGCCGCCATTGAAGGCGAAAAACTCGGCGCCGATGCCATCACGGATTTTCTTGCCGTCAGCTTTTCTTCACCCGACTATATCGGGCATGGCTTTGGCCCCAACTCGATAGAGCAGGAAGATGATTTTCTCCGGCTCGATAAAGATTTCGGCGAATTTCTTTCTTATCTCGACGGTAAAGTAGGGCAGGGGCAATACACTGTGTTTCTTACCGCCGATCACGGTGTGGCGCATGTGCCGGCATTTATGAATGAAAACAAGCTGCCCGGCGGCAACATTAATGAACAGGCCGTACTGGAACGCCTGAACCAGGCGCTGAAGGATAAATACGGCTTTAATGAAATAGTGCTCACTATTTCCAACTACCAGGTGGTATTAAACAACTTCCTGATCAACCAGGAAAAAAAACTGAAACGGGAAGATATTGTAGCCATGGTAATAGATTCGCTTACAATGATGGAAGGCATTGCAAGGGTATTTGAAATAAATAAAATGACCGAAACGCCGCTACCTGCCCGGCTGAAAGAGATGTTTGTGAATGGCTATTATCCCCCGAGAGCCGGCGATATACAGATTATTCTTAAAGCCAACTGGATTGAAAATTTTCAGAATACCGGCACCACGCATGGCCTGTGGAATCCTTATGATGCCCACATCCCGCTGCTCTGGTATGGCTGGGGAATAAAAGCCGGTAAAACCAACCGGGAAACTTACATGACAGACATAGCGCCAACGATTGCAGCCCTCTTGAAAATCCAGATGCCCAACGGGAACATTGGCAAGGTGATAAGCGAAGTGATGAAATAATGTGGTAGTAAAAAGGATATTTTTTTTAAATTGAGGATAGAAAAACTTTCCTGAACATATTAGTTTCACTACAATCTCCTGTTATGAAAAAGATTTATTTCTTTTTTTTGATTGCTGCGGCTGTCCTGCTGAAGCCCGCTGCTGCGCAGGAACAAATAGACAGCATAAAATTTTTTGAAGAGCAGAGCGTCGTCAACCTGACGATAGAAACCGACCTGAAAGACCTGCTGGGCAAGCGGCAGAATGAACGGTTTATACCTGCCACTGTTACCATGGCATTTGAAGACGGTACCCATATTACCGAGCAGATAAAATTATCGGTGAGGGGCATTTTCCGAAAAGAGAATTGTTTTATGCCGGGGTTGCGGCTCGATTTTCATAATCCCACCTCGCCGCGGCTGTACAAGCTGGACAAACTGAAACTGGTGTGCGGCTGCAGCCAGGGTGCCGCCAATGAACAACTGGTGCTGCGTGAATATATTGCCTACAAAGTTTTTAACCAGCTTACCGAAATCAGCTTCCGGGTGAGGCTGGCCAATATTACTTTCAAAGATGCGTCTGGTAAACGCAAGCCCTATACGCAGCACGGATTTTTTATTGAAGATGTGGACATGATGGCCAAAAGAAACGGCATGAAGGAATTTGAAAACCCGATTACCACCCAGGAAATAACCAACCGGGATCAGATTACACTGGTTTCTATTTTTCAGTACTTCCTGGGCAATACGGATTGGTCAGTTCCCAATTATCATAATGTAAAACTGATAAAAAAGGAGGGTGAAAATGAAAGGCCTTACGCTGTACCTTACGATTTCGACATTTGCGGATTTGTGGACCCGCCCTATGCCACTATTGACGAGCGGTTCAATATTGAAACGGTGCGGGAAAGGTTGTACCGCGGTTTTGCCCGGCCGATGGAAGAGTTGCAGAAGATTGTAAAATTGTATAATGAAAAAAAAGACGCCATATACAACCTGTACAATAGTTTTACCCTGCTCGACAGCAAGTCAAAATCATGGCTCATCAAATTCACCGACGACTTTTACAAAACCATCAACGATTCCCGCTCGGTACAAAGAATATTTATTGATGAAACAAGGACGAACTGAGGAAGATGGCGGTAGTTTATACCCGGTAGTCAATATCTCAGACATCTGACTTCCGACATCAGACTTCAAATAAACTTACCCTTCCAGGTGAATGGAAAATACAATCATTCTCGATTGTATGCGGTCCAGCACATTGGAGTATTTCAGGTTTTCATCGCGGCTGTGTATGTTGCGCAGGCCACTGCTCACTTTTATTTCAGGTGAAAAAATAAAGCTGGGGAAATAAAAATTAAAACCCATGCCTATTTCAATTCCGTAGTCTGAGCTTTCCAGCTTCACCAGGTCTTCGGCCCGTCGGGCACGGGCATTGGCGGCCAGGTCAATTTCTGTTTTTACACCACCCAGCATATACACACGAAAGTTGCCGATGCGGTCGCTGTTAAATTTTACCTGGAAGGGAAAAGTAAAAATTACGGATTCCACTTTTTTGGTTGTTTCCGTACCGTCAAGCGGGTCGGAATATTTCAGTTTGTAAAAAATGCTTCGCTCCGTAAACATCAACTGCGGGTTGAAGCGAAATTCAAAACGATTGGTGAGCCTTGCCGTGGCGCTTAAGCCCAGCGCAAAACCAGGGGCATTCAAGGGCTCTGCTACCTGTACGGTATCGTAAAGCAGAAACCGGGAATGATGCTCTATCTGGAAGCGGGAGATATTGGCGCCGAGGGTAATGCCGAAATAGTAAGGTTTGCTGTCGTGGTCGCTAAGATTCCAGTCCTGCCCAAAAAGCAGGGAAGAAGGGAATAATAAAAAAAGACACAATATGGTTTTTACCTTCAAGATTTTTTTCCGCTGTATATGCAACATATTCCAAAGCTTAACGGTTTACATTCGGTATTGGAAAAACCAACACGATTCAGTATGGTGGTAAAATTGCCGCGGTCAGGAAAAGCGCTTGACGACCTGCAGAGGTAGCGGTAAGCGTCTTTATTCTGCCTGAACCAGCGGGCCACTTCGGGGGCCACCATTCCCATGTAAAGATTGTAGAGTTTTTTAAATACAGTCCGGGGTTTTGAGAATTCAAGAATCAGCAGCCGGCCACCGGGTTTCAGCACCCTGTGCATTTCTTTTAATCCGTCCTCCAGGTTTTCGAAGTTCCTGATGCCAAAAGCCACTGTCACCGCATCAAACGAATTATCAGGAAAACTTATTGCCTCTCCGTCGCCTTTTAAGAGCTCAATTTTTGCCGCAAAGCCTTCTTTTTCAACCTTTTTCTTTCCAAGTTCCAGCATTTCGGCCGACAGGTCAAGGCCGGTAACTTTTTCAGGCTGCAGCATCCGGCAGGCAAGTATGGCCATATCGGCGGTGCCGGTAGCCATGTCGAGTATTTTTTTCGGATTATCTTTTTGAAGCAGCCGGATGGTTTTTTTTCGCCACTTCATATCAATACCGGCGGAAAAAAGGCGGTTCATCAGGTCGTAGCGGGCGGCAATGCTGTCAAACATTTCTTCCACCTGCTGCTTCTTGGCCTTGTCTGAGTCAAAGGGTTTTATTTCATCATGAGGAAATTGGCTGCTCATCGTGTGCGGTAATAACCGTCGGCGAAGGTAAGGCTTTCGGGGGTTGAGAGGGTTGGAGGTTGGAAGTTGGAAGTTGGAGGTTAGAGGTTGAAGGTTGGAGGTTAGTCCGAAAGAACTCTTTTTTTAAAAAAAATTGAGGATGAAAGCATCGTTACATGAATTAGAAAATTCTATTTTACTTTTTCAGCATGAGATAAATGAAGTTGCGTTCAGAGATAGTCCCTGGGCGAAGGGAAGGTTAATTTTAATTTTCATAAAAATCAGGAAATGAAAAATAAAAAAAATTTGGATGAATTAAAAGAATGGGGAATTTATCTTTTTGAGAGTATTAAGAAGCTTGAAATTGAAGATGAAAATCAAAGGGATTTATTAAATAAAGTGATTTTAACTTTCGAGCATGACATTTTACATTACCATGCAACTAATAAACTGAAGACTTTAAAGAATTTAGTACAGGAAATTGAGTTTTGGGCACTGAACCTGGATCCACATCATCTTGCTGTTGTTAATGATATTGTCTTCAAAAAATTTGGGGAACATGTTGGGGAAGACAGGGTGTTAAAAAAAACAGAATCTATAATAAAAAGGGGGAAAATCAGAAATATTAATGAATATCAGTTATTAATTGAAATATTGAAAATTTATACTCGGGAGATTACTCAAAAAAGATTTTATTGATTCTGTTGCTCAATTAATTTTCTTATTTGAAAAAAATTATCCGGCGAAAAAATAATACATTCTTACAACGATTTTTCTCCAGCCTGAAGAACATTGCGAGAAAAGAAAGCATAGGAGCGTTTATCGCAAGGTTTGTTCAATAGACCTTCTTTGAAGAGATTGTGTGAAATTTATTTTAAATGAAATTGAAAACTCTGGTTTACCTTTTTTCAAAACCTCCAATCACCATTTCACCATTCCAGTTTTGCAAGCCCTGCCTGTTTTGTCCTGTTGTCAACATAAAGCAGGACAACCCTGTTGGCGCCGATGGCGCAAAGCGGTTTGGTGGTAA
>Ga0137829_12822146_pt1 | contig 32747 bp, 28 predicted proteins | sample OV2TP2_FD_97737 | JGI IMG/M metagenome (GOLD analysis project Ga0137829, IMG submission 97737) | reverse complement strand
AGGCTATAAAGGAATTCTTGGTATGGAACATGGCAATGCATTGCCGGGGAAAGAAGGAGAGATGGCATTGATAAAGGCATACAGGGAAGCGGATTCGTTTAAATGATTACCTCACCCTAAATCCCTCTCCAAAGGAGAGGGACTTTCAGTGGCACTTAAAATAATCAAACGGCTCTTTGCAGTCATCACATTGGTATAAGGCTTTACAGGGAGTAGAACCGAATTCACTGATGCGGCGGGTATGAAAAGAATCACAATGCGGGCACTGCACGGCTTCGGCTTCTGCAAAAAGTTTCTGCTCGCAAACCTGTTGCCTGGGGTTGGGAGGCGCAATACCGTATTCTTTCAGCCTGCGTTTTCCTTCTTCACTCATCCAGTCAGTTGTCCACGGCGGGGAAAGCACTTCGGTCACTTTCACTTTTTTAAATCCCAGGGTGGCCATTTCCACTTTTATGGTTGTGGCGATCATTTCCATGGCCGGGCAGCCGATGTAGGTGGGAGTAATTATGACTTCAAGTTCATCTTCAATCATCTTTACATCCCGCACTATGCCCAGGTCAACGATGGATAATACAGGCACTTCCGGATCTTTTATTTCATCCAGATAACTATAGAGTGTGTTTTTATCAATTGTTGTAGTTCTCATAATTTCAATTCCCCCTTTAGGGGGTTAGGGGGTCTACCATTCACAACCGGGGTAAACTCTTTGCATATATTGAAGTTCGGTAAGAATGTAACCCAGGTGCTCCGTATGTCTTCCCTCTTTTCCACCCGACTGCATAAATACTTTTTCAGGTACCGGCATTGTGGCTTCAATAAATATTTCCTTTACTTTATTCATCCACGGTTCTTTCAGTTTTGAAACATCCACACCAATATTTTTACCCGTAACCCATAACTCATAACCTGTAACCTCAAACATCTCCCCGGTATAACGCCACAGCTCATCGATTGCATGCAGCATCCGCCGGTGACTTTCTTCCGTGCCGTCGCCCAGGCGTATCACCCACTCGCTGCTCCAGCGAAGATGATAAGCCACCTCTTTAAGTGCTTTGGCAGCTATGGCAGCCAGTTGTTCATCCTTGCTGTACTGCAGTTGCTGAAATAATAAATACTGGTACTGGCTGAAAAAAAATTGACGCAAAATGGTTTGTCCCCAGTCGCCATTGGGTTGTTCAACAAGCAGAAGGTTTTTGAATTCCCGTTCTTTTCTTAAGTACGCAAGTGAATCTTCTGTAACCTCACCCCCAAACCCCCTCTCCAAAGGAGAGGAGGCTTTTGAGCCCTCCGCCTTTTTTGAATTGTTTATCTGATGTGCCGCATGTTGATAAAAACTTCTTGCCTGCCCGATCAGGTCCAGCGTAATATTGGTAATGGCAATATCCTGCTCGGGCACGGGGCCATGTCCGCACCATTCCCCGTTGCGCTGGCCGAGGATGAGGGAATTGTCAGCTAAGTGGAGGGAATAGTTGATTAGTTGATTAGTTGACTGGTTATTCATTTCTTCTTGTGATTATTTCTTAGAAATGTAATGTACCCGTTTAGTAACCGGCCCACTTCGTCAATCATAGCTTTAAAGTATTCAAATTGGGATTGTGAAATATACTGACAGTCCAGGGCGTCGATTAAATGATTAAGTGTTTCTGATAAAGAACCTCTTGCCTGAATACAAAAGTGCAATTGATCTTTATAAGTAAATCGTCCATGTCCTTCTGCTATATTGGAAGCAACCGACCGGGAGGAGCGGATCATCTGATCTGACAATCTGTATTTTTCTTCCTGCGGGAAATGATCGGCCAGCTCTTTTAATTCATTTTTCAGAATCCGGGCTTTTTTCCAAACCACCAGCTCAGTAAAGCTTTGATTTTTTTCTTCCATAAAGTCTTATTATTTGAATCTACTAATTTACAAATCAACCAATCAACCAATCAACTAATCAACCAATCAACTAATCAACTAATCAACTAATCAACTAATCAACTAATTACATCTGATTCACTTCATCCGGCAGAGTATAAAATGTAGGGTGCCTGTAAATTTTATCTGCTGCAGGTTCAAATAATTCAGCTGCTTCGTCCGGTTGGGTGGCATGAATGTATTTAGATTCCACCACCCAGATACTTACGCCTTCCATTCTTCTGGTATAAACATCTCTTGCATTTTCAATAGCCATTTGCGCATCGGCGGCATGCAGGCTGCCCACATGTTTGTGGTCGAGGCCCTGTTTGCTGCGGATGAATATTTCCCACAAAGGCCAGTCGGCCCCCCTGCCCCCCCAAGGGGGGTTCTTGGAAGAGTCTTTCAACTCGATGCCTCCCTTTTCGTCGGGAATGTCGCCGTAATAAAATTTTCTTATTTGAATTTTCATACAAAAATTTATTTCAAATTATTAAGCTGCTTCTAAAGCCCCTTTAGGGGTTTGGGGCTTATGTTTCTCAGCAAATGCCGCTGCTGCCTCTCTCACCCATTCTCCTTCCTCCCATGCTTTTCTTCTGGCATCTAATCGTTGTTTATTGCAGGGACCGTTGCCTTTCACCACGTTCCAGAATTCTTCCCAGTTGATTTCTCCAAAATCATAATGATCTCTTTGTTCATTCCATTTCAGGTCAGGATCGGGTAAGGTCATACCCAGTACTTTTACCTGTTCAGCACACATGTCTACAAAATTCTGCCGCAGCTCATCATTGCTTTTGCGTTTTATTTTCCATTGCATGCTTTGTTCACTGTGCTGCGATTCGCTGTCGTGCGGACCAAACATCATCAACGACGGCCACCACCAGCGGCTGATAGCGTCCTGGCACATTTCTTTTTGTTCGGCTGTGCCTCTTGAAAGGGTGAGCAATATTTCAAATCCCTGCCGCTGGTGAAAACTTTCTTCTTTGCAAATCCGCACCATGGCTCTTGCATACGGGCCGTATGAAGTACGGGTGAGCATTACCTGGTTCATGATGGCGGCCCCATCCACCAGCCAGCCGATGGCACCAATATCGGCCCATGTAAGTGTGGGGTAATTAAAAATGGAAGAATATTTCGCCTTGCCGCTGTGCAGGTCATTGATGGTTTCTTCCCTGGTTATACCCAGTGTTTCGCAGGCGCTGTACAGGTACAGGCCATGGCCGGCTTCATCCTGCACTTTGGCCAGCAAAATTGCTTTGCGCTTGAGTGATGGTGCCCGGGTAATCCAGTTTCCTTCGGGCAGCATACCCACTATTTCGCTGTGTGCATGCTGGCTGATCTGCCGGATGTTGGTTTTTCGGTAGGCCTCCGGCATCCAGTCTTTGGGTTCTATTTTTATTTCATCTTCTATTTTCTGCTGAAATATTAATTCACCCATTGATTCCTTCGGCGTTTTTTGCTGCACATCCATAGCCTGATAATTTTATTCCACAAATTTAATTAAAACTAGTGCCTGTTATGGTCTTTAACAATGATGAATGTCAGATTTAGCCGTGCCGGCGTGTTGTAATTTTATCAGAAGCCGGCCACATGCTCAAAACAATCATTATACGGGCAATAAGACTTTTGCTGGTCAGCTGCGATGGGCTATTTGATATCATAATCCACTACCACTTTTTCCGTTTTCGGATGGCTCTGGCACGTGAGGATATAACCTTTTTCGATTTCATCTTTTTCAAGCCCCCAATGCACATCCATCTCTACTTTGCCTTCCTGCAGGCGGGCTTTACAGGTGCAGCACATTCCTCCTTTGCAGGCAAAAGGCAAATCGGTGTTCAGCTTCAGGGCAGCGTCAAGAATACTTATATCGCTGTTGAAGGGAATGGATAAATCAAAACTCCTTCCATCAACTTTAATTGTTATCCTGCTGAAATACCCTTCCCGGATTTCCGGCTTCCGGCTTCCGGCTTCTGATTTCTTTTTTTGCCCCGCCGTTGTAAACAACTCAAAATGGATGTTCTTCTCACTCATTCCTCTTTGCTGCAAAAAATCTTTTACACAAAAAATCATTTCTTCCGGCCCGCAGATGAATGTTTCATCCATGCTTTTGTAATCAATCAGCCTGGCAAGTTCATCCAGTTTATCCCGATTAATTCTTCCGGAATGTAATGGCACATCCGTCGATTCGCGGCTGAGGATAAAAACCAGGTTGAGCCGGTCAGTGAATTTGTTTTTTAAACCTTCCAGTTCCTCGAAAAAAATAATGGATGAGCGGCTGCGGTTGCCATACACCAGAGTGAAACTGCTCAGGGTTTCGGTACGGAGTGTAGTATTGATAATGGAAATAACAGGTGTGATGCCGCTGCCGGCCGCAAAAGCGAGGTAATTTTTTTTCTGTGAAGGATAGAGTTCGGTGTAAAATTTTCCTACCGGCTCCATCGCTTCCAGTGTATCACCGGGTTTCAGTTTTTCATTGGCAAAAGATGAAAACACTCCGCCATCTGCCAATTTAATGGCTACCTTCCATTGACTGTCGAGCGGGGAACTGCAAAGTGAGTACGTTCTCCGTACTTCTTCACCATTGATAAAAGTACGCATGGTGAGGCTTTGCCCCTGCTTATACTGAAATGCCTCCTTCAGCTCACCGGGAATTTCAAACTCGACAGAAACACATTGCTCCGTTTCTTTTTTAATTGCTTTTACCCTGAGCGGGTGAAAATGAAGGGACATTTTTCTCAGTGTTTGCGCAGCCCGTCTATCATTATCATCACCATATTGTCTTCCAGCTCCTGGGCGCTGATGCGGGCATTGGAGCGGTGCCAGCTTTCGATACCGTTTACTGCATGCAGCATTATAAGGACTACCGTGGGGGCATCAATTTTTTTTATTTCACCATTTTTAATTCCTTCTTCAATGATGGCAGCAAACCGTTTGCGATAGGTGCGCCGCTGGTTATGAAAATTGGAGCGGTAAGGTTCGTCCAGGTGACGCCACTCCCGGTCGCTTACAATCACCTCTTCAAAATTTTCAATCATCTGCCTGATATGAAACCGGAGCAGGGTTTCAATTTTTTTGATGCGGCTGCTGTTGTTGGATGCTTCCATTTCATCCATAAACAACGTAAACCGGTTGGCCACATCGAAACAGATGGTTTCCAGCATTTCGTTTTTACTGCGTATGTGGTTATAAAGGCTGGCTGCTTCTATTCCTACGGTTTCAGCCAGGTCACGCATGGAAGTAGCGGCAAATCCTTTTTCCCGGAACATCTGGGCTGCCTTTTTCAGAATGAACTCTTTTTTGGAAGCTTTCTTTCTCGTCGTTTTCATGATAGACCAAAGATAAGTGCAATAAACTAATGTCAGTTCAAAATATTGCTTCAAGGCGGATTTTACAATACAAAATCCTGTAGGTTTGCGGCCATAGCCGGGCATTAAGCAGCCATACACGGCTTTCTAATTATATCTGAAATCCCTCCCAAATCCCGCCCCGAAAATTCGGGGTTCGGGACGGGACTAAAATCTAAAATTATTATCCATGTCTCTTATTGTTGTTGGCTCCATGGCATTTGATGCGATAGAAACGCCCTTTGGAAAAAGCGACCGGATTGTAGGCGGTGCGGCCACCTATATTGCCTGGAGCGCTTCCAATTTTACCCGGCCGGTAAAACAGATTTCGGTAGTGGGTGGCGATTTTCCGAAAAAAGAAATGAAAATGCTGGAGGCAAGGGGTGTAAGTATGGAAGCCGTGCAGGTGAGGGAACATGAAAAATCTTTTTTCTGGAGCGGCCGTTACCACCTGGATATGAATTCAAGAGACACCCTGGAAACCCAGTTGAATGTGCTGGCCAGTTTCAGGCCCGTAGTGCCCGATAGTTACCAGGATTGTGAATTCCTGATGCTGGGGAACCTGGCACCTTCGGTACAGATGTCGGTTATCAGCCAGCTGAAAAATAAACCCCGCCTGGTTGTGCTCGATACCATGAACTTCTGGATGGAAACCACCATGCCCGACCTGGAAAGAGTATTGAGAAAAGTGGATGTGCTGCTGCTGAATGATGCGGAAGCACGCCAGTTAAGTGCCCAGTATTCGCTGGTGGCCGCGGCACGCACCATTATGGAAATGGGGCCTAAATATATTGTGATTAAAAAAGGCGAGCATGGCGCCTTGCTGTTTTATGATGACAAGGTATTTTTTGCCCCGGCGCTTCCGCTCGAAGTGGTGTTTGACCCCACCGGTGCCGGCGATACTTTTGCCGGCGGCTTTATCGGGCACATTGCCCGCACCAAAGACACAAGTTTTGAAAACATGAAATCAGCCATCATTGTTGGCAGCGCCATGGCCAGTTTTTGTGTGGAGAAATTCGGTACGGCCCGCTTGAAGGAACTTACCCGGGCTGATATTGACCAGCGCATTCAGCAGTTCAAAGAACTGACGAAGTTTGATATTGAGCTGGAGTGATAATTTTTTTACTGAAATAGTGATTTGAAATGCCTCTTTATTTTTTTTCGGGGCTTCCCAAACATATAATCATTGTGGTCAATTCGGTATTTTAATTGAAATGATTCAATTTTAACAGTTGTTTTTTTCATCCGCTGACTATTGGGATATACACTGAATTCAAGCTGGTATAATGTGTCCCTGTCAATAATGTAAATCGGTAGGGTGTAGTAGGAATGCCCGGATACTTTAACGTATAATGCCGAGTCATTTGAATTGGTGGCTTTTACCCATTGAAGTGAAGAATCTGGTTGGTTTTTTAACCTGAAATACAAATCTTCTCTTGGCAATACCCTGTAAAACCGTACTGAGTCTTTTTGATACCCGGAATTATTTATCCTGAGCCGGGCAAGCACCTCCTGTTCTGATAGTCGGGTTGAAAATTCTGCATTAAAGAGGACTTCATTATCACGGTAAGGGTAATAAATCAATTGCCGCGGCAGCGTAGTGAAGCAAAATGCAAATAACGAAAGGATTAAAGAGATATTCCTGGCGGTTGAATATAAAAAATTATTTGGGAGTGGAAGGGGTTTTAAATATCCGGCAAATGGAAGAATGAATAACGCCAGTAAATCAGTATAATCCTGCACCCTTGTTATATTTAAGCCCGGATAATTTTTTATTAAATCAATTAAATTTTCACTCAAAGGCGATTTCCACCATATAAAGAAAAGTGTAACAAATAATATAAGCAACTTCCTTTCAACTGATAAAACGGCTCTCAGAAAAACAGTAAAAACAAACAAACCGCTAAAATCAGAAAGTTTTCCGGTAATCCAGCCGGGATATTCATATTTCCAGAAAAAATCATTCAACAGAAGAAACAAGAGAGCAATGATAAAAAAAGGGTGAAGAAGCAGCTGTGGTTTCCGGTTTTGCATATCCTGAAGTTACAACTGCTCTTATTAAAAAAGATTTAAAACCCTTTCTTCACATCCGGCTTGCCCAGCAGGTAGCGGGTCATGAAGATACCGGTGCTTTTATCGCCGGGGCTCAGGGTTAGCGGAATGACCTGCACCAGTTTCCATCCATCGTCGGTGAAAGTTTTAAGTGCTTTTAAAATATCCGATTCGTTGTTTTTGATGTTTTTCAGGTTCAGACCTGTGAGGCTGAAGAGATTTTCCAGTGTCCGTTCTTCCTGCGAGCCGTCTTCTTTAGTTATCAGCATCAGCGAACGGCCAAACCCGCCGCCGACAACCGATTCAATGGTGGTAATCTGCATAAATTTTTGAGGGGTCTCTTTTTCCATAGCTGAATCCTGGGCATTTGTAAAAGCAGCAAAGCTTATGAACAGGATAAGCAGTTGAATTGATTTTTTCATAAATAAAATATTAAACCGGTAATGAAAATAAGAATTTCTGGCTGTAGCAAAATATGCAACGTTTTCCGGAAGGGGTGTGTTGAATTGTAATCAGGCGTACATAAGTTTGCCTTTGGGTTCGGGTATAGCCCGTCCAAGAGATTGAGCGGTTTCAATCCATTCTTTAATCACCTGTTGTGCATTTTCCAATGCCTCGGCATAGGTTTTTCCGTCGGCTATGCACCCAGCCAGTTCAGGCACTTCGGCTATAAATGATTCATCTTCTTTGCTCCAGTACAGTATGATTTCGTATTTGCTATTCATCGTTAAACGGTATTAATTTGTATTTTATTAAAAGTTCCCTTACCTGCTTTACCTGGTAAGGTTTTGCTTTATTATTGTTCTGCGGTTGAAGGTTGATAATTTCAATAATGCCTTCTTTGAAATAAATATGGTGACTGCCTTTTATCCTGTTGCTGAATCCCAGCGTTTCCAGCATATTGCATAAATCAGTAAACTCAATATTTCTATCCGAGCTTCCGGATAATATTTTCCGTATTATCTTTTCAAATTTACTCATTTTACTTTAACCGGTTTGACTAATTTAACTTTCTTGCCAGCACCACGACATTTTTAAACGATTCCTTCTTCCCCTGCAGGGTAAAGATTTCTGTGAAAATAATATAGGTACCCACAGGCAGTTGCAGTTTTTTATCATCCAGCCCGTCCCAGGTCCAGTAACCTTCCGGGCCAAGCGTTCCGCTTTTTACCAGGTTGCGAACCGGCCGTCCATTGGCATCATAAATGGTAATGTTGGCTACATAACCTGGTTCAGTAGTTTTATATTGAATGGTAGCAATATCATCACGTCCGTCGTTATCAGGTGAAAAAACTTTTGGCGAAACTTCAACCGTGGCATGGATGCTTTGCAGCAGTCTGTACTGCGAATTTTTATAGGTAGGCGTGCCGTAGCCGGCAGTGGATGCAGCCGAGTGCCAGTTGTTTGCGTTTTGCGATGGTCCGTCGGGGTCAATGCGTTCCAGCGCCACGCCTTCATCATTATCCAGTAAAGCAAACTGCCAGTCATCCTTGTATTTCACTTCATCCACTACTGCTCCCTGGAAATTCAAAAGAATCACCGTGCCTTCATCATCAGGAAAAGAAGGTAATGATGAAACGGTAAAAACCCATTCCGGATTTTTTACAAAATAGTTCAGTGAAAGTTCGTCAGCATCTTCCGTCACTACCAGATAGTCGCCCGGAAATATGTACCAGGGGGAAGATGAAAGTAACTTTGCGGAGCTGATAGCGCCGCTGCTGTTGCGGTTGGCGATATATAGTTTACTGGCATCAAAAATTTTATTGCTGCGATTGTAAAACTCCACGTAATCGCTGCCGCCTCTTCTGGGGTTAAATAATATTTCATTGACTACTGCATCACCGGCTGCTGCATCCGCAGGCAATCCAACTTTTGCTTGGTTTCTTGAACCAATGCTGTTGTTTCTGCAATCTGTCACGTTGTTTACTGTAACTGTATAAACCGTATTTGCCTGCATGGCGCCTGCAAGCCGCAATTGCACCCTGTCAAATAAAGGTGAAATGGAGGTTGCCGACTGAACACTTAGTCCGCCGTCAATGGAGTAATTAGCTGAAGTGGCGCTTTTCAGACTGTCCACCGGTTCATCAAACAGCACAACGATATTCAGGTTATCAATGGCATAAGCGTTTTTAACGGATGGCGGCGCCTGGTCATTGTTCACGGCATCAATGGAGTTTTTTATGCACGGGCTGCCGCCTTTTGCATCGGTGCTTGCTTTCCAGTTGCTGATGCCGGCACAGGGATTTTTAGTGTCAATCATTTCCAGCGTCCAGCCGCCATCGCCCTTCACTGCATTCTGATACCAGGATGATGAATAAAAGACAGCATGAATTGTAAGACCTGTATTGCTGCGCAAATAAACCAGGTCGCCGTCATTGTCAAGCGATGGAAAGCTGGTTACAGAAATCACCCTGCCATAAGCCTGCATAGCAGCCACAGCGCTGCCGGTGCAAACAATCACAAAGCTGTCGGGCTGCAAAACAAAATTGGGCATCGGACCGCTCTGACCCGAAGCATCGCCGATTCTCCAGTTTTGAAGATTAACAGGATTGGCCGAAATATTTTTCAGCTCAATCCATTCGTTTACCGGCAGGCTTACCTGTGGCGTAGGGTCAGCCATGATTTCATCAATCACTACGTCATACCTGTTTTGCGCCAGGCAAACATGCTGAAGAATAACTGCCGTAAGTACGAATACAGGATTTCGCATGGTTCAAGATAATTAATACATCACAAATGATATCGTTTGCAGAAAAAAATCAGGATGAAATTTTGCGTGTTGCCTGATGGCTTTTATTTTTGCGTCACATTATGCAAATGAAGAAACATACAAAACGCACAAAGAAACATTCCTGAAGGGAGGTTTGCAGCGTTATGTATGTCGTTATATAAAAAGCTTGACAGGCCTTCCGGAAATGGAAGGCCTGTTTTTTTGCCCCCATCCCCTAAAGGGGTGTAAGGGAAGAACAATGTAATTTATTTATAAACAACAAAAATCCTTCCTTCAGGAAGGCTAGGAGGGCATATGAAAATTGCAGTCGTCGGCGCCACGGGACTGGTTGGCACCAAAATGATGCAGGTACTGGCAGAAAGAAATTTTCCAGTAACGGAATTGATTCCGGTTGCTTCAGAAAGAAGTGTGGGCAAAGAAGTGGAGTTTAAAGGGAAAAAATATAAAGTGGTAAGCATGAAGGACGGTATAGCAGCCAAACCGGCCGTGGCAATCTTTTCTGCCGGCGGCAGCACGTCGCTGGAGTGGGCGCCTAAGTTTGCAGAAGCAGGAATTACCGTGATTGATAACTCCAGCGCATGGCGGATGGACCCGGCTAAACCGCTGGTGGTACCGGAAATCAATGCCGATGTCCTGACGGCAAATGATAAAATTATTGCCAATCCCAACTGTTCTACCATCCAAATGGTAGTGGCGCTGGACCCGCTTCATAAAAAATACAAAGCCTTAAGGATTGTGGTAAGCACTTACCAGAGTGTAACCGGCACCGGTAAAAAAGCAGTGGACCAGCTGATGGGTGAACGAGACAGGGCAGTAAAAGGTTCAAACGGCGAATACCCGATGGCCTACAAATATCCCATTGACCTGAATGTGATTCCGCAGATTGATGTGTTTCTCGACAACGGATACACCAAGGAAGAAATGAAGATGGTGAACGAAACCAAAAAGATTCTCCGGGATGATTCCATCCGGGTTACTTCCACGACAGTCCGTATTCCGGTTATCGGCGGGCACAGCGAAGCGGTGAATGTGGAGTTTGAAAAAGAGTTTGATTTGACCGAAGTAAAATCGCTGCTGCAATCGGCACCGGGGGTGGTTGTTGTTGATGACCCTTCGGCACAGCAATATCCCATGCCGATGGATGCGCATGAAAGAGATGAAGTATTTGTAGGAAGACTTCGTCGTGATGAAACACAGCCAAGAACGTTGAACATGTGGATAGTGAGTGATAATTTGAGAAAAGGCGCTGCAACTAATGCGATACAAATTGCGGAATATCTACTTGCGAAAAATTTATTGGGCTGAATGAGGAACTTCCCGTAATAAGTTAATCCCAATAAATTTTGAAGCAAGCTCCGCAGATCAGGAGTTTGCTTCGGCCCGTTGGGAAAAATGTTTAGGTTTGAAGAGAACTTAGGCGGGGCTCGCAAGAAGAGGGGCTTGCTTCACTCATCCGGAATCTATAAATTTGGAAACATCTAATGGGCTCGCAAGGGATGACCGGCTACTTCTATATTATGACCAATGCGCATAATATTGTCATGTATTGCGGCGCAACTGATGATTTGTACAGGAGAGTTTTAGAGCATAAAAATGGAATTTTTTCACACAGCTTTACTAGTCGTTATAATGTTCATAAGCTCGTTTATTTTGAAATTTTCAGTTTGGTATCAGATGCATTTGCCCGGGAAAAGCAGGTAAAAGCGGGTTCACGTAAGAAGAAAATCAACTTGATTGAAAGTATAAACCCGGACTGGAGGGATTTATTTGAAACATTAAGAGGGGATCATTTGGGTGAAGAACTCATCAGGCTTAAAAAGTTTTTGAGGTAAACTACTTGCGAAAAATTTATTGGGCTGAATGAGGAACTTCCCGTAATAAGTTAATCCCAATAAATTTTGAAGCAAGCTCCGCAGATCAGGAGTTTGCTTCGGCCTGCCGCAACAGATTTTTACCCCGAAGTGAATCCGGGCAGGCCTCGCAAGTCAACGCCGTTTTCTTTTTTTCTTATACGGGAAATGTTCGCCGAAATCATCCGTAATCCATTCGATGATGACATTGGCCGGTGTATCCCAGTCAGCGTAGCGTTTATAATTGTCATTCCACAAAGTCTGGTTATTGCTCAGCAGGTTGCAGGTGGCATAAATGTCATAGGTTTTACCCACTGAATTGGGAACCGGGACTTTTGAACCCACCCCGGTTCTGTATATCACCTGTTTTGCCACATCCACGCCATACGAAGCTTCATCGCTCATATAGCGGCGCTTTTCAATACGCATCCTGATAACGGCATCCACACCCAGCAGTTTGGCCAGTTCGTTGTCATCCATTTTCCAGCTGTCACGGACAGAAATATTATTCTGTTCAAGCAGCTTCCGCGAGGTGTTTATATCCTGAAAGTTGACAGTGGTGATGTACTTTCTGCTGTTGGCATGACGGAGAATGCTGTTGAGTAGTGCATACTGAAAGCTGATGCTTTCGGTTTCCTCTGCTTTTGCAATGTCTTCCGGCGTCATGTTTTTTGGCAGCTTGCCGGTCATTATGATTTCAGCGGGAAGAATGGCAACCAGCTTATGAGCTTCTGTTTTCTCTTCAAAGTTGGAAGCGGTATAATACCTGCGGCTGCAGGAAATAAGTACAAGAAAAGCCAGGTTTAAGAAGAGTAGATTTTTTTTCATAACGGGTCGGTTTCAGGCTAACCTTACTACAACGATTATGCCCCGGGTGTTAGTATTAATACGTGTTAACTTTTAATTCCTGTTACCGAAATGTGAAGATTATGGATGTTTTTTATTTATCGCACAAACTTGTACACCCTCACATAATCCACTTCCATGGTGGCAGGAAAGATGCTTTCATCCACACCCTGAGCGCCGCCCCAGCTGCCGCCCACAGCGATATTGAGCAAGAGGTGAAACCGCTTGTCGAAAGGCCAGTAATCAGGACCGGCGCCCTGGTTCATGAATTCAAAAATTTTTTCATCGTCAATATATCCCCGGATGCCGTACGAAGCCCAGTCAATACGATAACGGTGAAATTCATCCATGGCAGTGGGCACAATTTTACTGGCGCTTTTCTGTGTACCCAGCAAATGATTGAATGCTTTGGTGTGAATAGTGATGTGTACTCGGCCGGGATCATAACCCACATGTTCCATGATATCCATTTCGCCGCTGTTTGGCCAGTTGCCGTAAGCCCAGTCGGTAGGCAGCATCCAGATGGCAGGCCAGGTGCCACGGCCCCGGGGCAGTTTGGCTTTTACTTCGAAGCGGCCGTATAACCAGTCGCCTTTGTTTTTGGTAACCATTCTTGCCGACGTATAATCTTTGCCTGAATAATTTTCTTTGCGGGCAACAATTTTCAAAGTGCCGTTGCTTACCGATGCATTTAACCCGTCAGTATAAAATTGCAGTTCATTATTGCCCCAGCCATTGCCGCCCACATCGTAGCCCCACTTAGCTGCATCGGGTGCGCCGTCAATAGAAAATTCATCAGCCCACTGGGGAGTGCTTTCAAAATTCCATTCAAACACAGCAGGCGGCGGCGGATTATTATCGCCGCTGCTGTTTTTCTTTTTACAGGAAAATAAAAAACACACAAGAAGCAGGCAGATACTGCCTTTTATTGCTATGTTCATTTCTCTAAAATAATTCAAATCTGCTTGCGAAAAATTTATTGGGACAAATGAGGAAAGCCACATAATAAGTTTTGAAGCAAACTCCAAAAATTCAACCTGCTTCGAGGAAAACGGGGGGTTTGCTTCGCCCCGCCATAAACGCTTTTAGATTTGAAGTTGATCCGGGCGAGGCTCACAAGTCAATACCTCCAACTCGCTAAATCAGCTCCTGCTGGCGCACGGCTCTTTACTTCATCAGCCCATTTGGGAATAAACATGCGGTGATAGCGCAGCCGGCTTATCCAGATGGGGTTGTCGTGGTCGCCGTTCCAGCAATGCTCTGCACGGTCGCCATAGTCCACTTCACAATCGCATTTCGGGTTATCCAGTTTTTTAATCATGTCTTCGGCTGTGTACACCGCATTGTTCAGATAATAATTATCCATATCGCCGACATAAATATGAATCTTACCCGCCAGCTTGCTGCCAATCTTTGACCAGTCACGCCTGATGATGTGCACCAGGTCATAATTTTCCCGCCAGTACTCCGCTACTTTTTTGTTTATCTCACCGGTGTATTTGTCAAAAATTCTTTCGGGATAACCATCTTTTCCTGCGGGTGAATACACCGCTTCCCAGATATCCCACTGGTCGCCGCTGCGGCTTTTGGTACCCAGTGCCAGCTCACGATGATTCATATCCCGTACCATCGCATTTACATGACCTAAATAATTGCGATGACCGGGCCGCAGGGTTTTTCTGAAAGGCCCTTCGCGGAAGTACGCATTTTTATCTTCATAAATATTGACGGTGGTGTAGTGGCGAAAATCAATCGGGTCGGGACAGGCCGAATAGCAACCATTATATTCATCAGGATAAAATACCTGCGCCGCCAGCACTTCCCAGCCGCCGGTACTGCCGCCATACATGAAGCGGGCCCAGCCCTGCCCGATGCCGCGGAAACGCTTTTCAATTTCAGGAATCAGTTCATAGGTGATGGCATCTCCATAGGGGCCGAGGTTGGCCGAGTTCACCGCATACGAATCATCATAATAAGGATTGGCATGTTGAATCTCCACAGCTATTACCCTGGGAAAGTTGGGGCCGGTCCAGATTTTATAAAAATCATAAGCTTCCTGCTGCACTATTTTATTGTAGCCGATGATATTGAACCGGGTGTTGGTATCCGGTTTCAGGTTTTCATCCGGTGGCCCGGTTCTCCATCCGCCAAAGTCGGCAGGAAAATGACCGTGAAAAATCGCCAGCGGATATTTTACATCGGGATGAGCGTCCCAGCCTTCGGGCAACAGCACATGAGCGCCGAGATACATGGGTCTTCCCCAAAATTCTGTAAGCAGCTTGCTTTGAATTTTTATGTGCTTTATATATTTCGTGTCTTCAGACTCTTTGATGGGTGGTATTGTTTTGGTGAGAATAATGTTGTGAATGATTTTTGCTTTGGGGTTGAAATTTATTTTCTGGGGAACAGAAAGCAAATTGCCGGGCGCCTGGTTCCAGTGTTGCCCTTCGCCGCGGTCCATCGGGAGTTTTACCACATGACCATCCTTGCGATGAAATGTTTCATAGATATGCAGCACGGCCTGTACGTTATAATCGCCTGCCGGTATGTTTTTCAGACTTTCAATGGGATAACCATATGCAGACGCAGTAATGATCTTTGAAGTGCCGGGTTGCCAGTTCTCCACATCCACGCCGAAGATTTGTTGTGTGGATGGATTGTCATTTACCTGGAACCGGGGCTCGCCGGAAAAGTTTTTTGAGAAAACCAACAGCAACCTGCCGTCCAGCGGTTTTTTGCTGAGAGAGTCGGGAAAACGGACAGAAACGGTTTGAGCGTTGCCGAATAAGCAAAAAAACACCGGTAAAAGAAAGAGCAGGTTTTTTTTCATAATAGTTGGTTTCAGGTTTGCGGCATTTGATTCTATTAATGCAATGCCCGGTTGAAAAAATCAATCAGCGGCTTTAATGTTACAAAAGCACCCGTAGTTTTTTTTAAAAGCGATTTTGAAGTCAGTTCACTGTCTTTAAATACTGTTATGGTGATATAACTTTTGAATTTCAGGTATTCAGCAGCAGGATTGTCAGCTTCATATCCCTTCGGTAAACGGCTCAGTACAAAATCATGGCTTTTATCCAGCTCTTTGTAGATAGTTCTGAATCTTTTCTCAGTAATTATTTTTTTAAACTCTTTAAAACTGTAATCAATTTCCTGCCTGATTTTATTTAATTCTGACGGCATGGGGTGATAAATGCCACCGCCCAAAAACACCTGCCCCGGCTCCAGGTGAAAATAATACCCGGCGGACGAAAAAGCTTTCCGGCCATCTTTATTAATGCTGGCGCCAAAGTTGGTTTTATAAGGCGATTTGTCTTTGCTGAATCGTATGTCGCGGTTGATGCGGAACAGGCAGTCTTTTGCCTTGATGCCTGCAATGGTTTTATCTTTTTTGCCCAAAGCATCAACCACCTGCTGAATGAAGTTTTCAAAATCTTTCTTTGCTTCTTCGTACCGCCTGCGGTTGGCATCAAACCAGGGCTTGTTGTTGTTCTTTTTTAAGTCTTTCAGAAATTTGAGCGTGGAAGGCTGCAACATAATACTGTATTTATGGGGAAAACAAACAGGAAAATAAATTTAGGACAACCTTCTGTTATTTCCACAACAATCCTTTGAATCGGGTAAATTATGATTTAATCCTTCCCCAGTTTTCCCCGCTCTTGATACGGTAAATGGTCATCTCACTCACCTTGTATTTTCTGGCGAGCCGGCGGATGGTGGACGTGCGGTTGGGGTCTTTCAGTATTTGTTTGATTTTTTTTACCTGGTCGGCATTCAGTTTTAAACCCACGGTGCGGTTGGCCTGAATTTTTTTGTAAGCAATCTTGGCGGGGCTTTTCTGCTGGTGGGCAATCATTAATTCCGCAGTAGCCCAGCGCAGGTTTTTGATGTTGTTGTCAAGCTTGTTATGATTGAGATGAATGACATAACTGTGGCGCGGTGAAGCTTTTTTCAGAAAAAGCTTTGCCATCTCGCGGTGGATGTACAGGGTTCCTTTATTGCCGGGGCGGTGAAGATTGAGTGTACGATAGCCTGTGGTGAGTGAACCATCCAGTTGTTTGCCTTCGGAAATATCTTTTTTATAACTGGCAATGCGCCCCTTGTTGGATACTGCATACCGGTAGCGAAGCTGTTTCCATCCCGGAAACTGAAGCGGTTTCCATACTTCGCCGGGGAGCTTACTTATCATATCCTTCGATTTTGAGTAAAAGAATTCGGTGCCGGGGATAACACGGGTACACAGCGGAGTTATCAGAGCTAACCTCTTCTAAGATAGTGAAGTTTTATTTTACTGACGATTATTTTTTGCCGATAAGCTTGAGAAACTCATCTTCGGAAATAATTTTTACCGTATTCAGTTTTTTGGCTTTGTCCAGTTTGCTGCCTGCATCTTCACCCACCACCAGGTAATTCAGTTTGCTGCTCACGCCGCTCAGTATCTGTCCGCCGTTTTCTTCCACCAATGTTTCGGCATCGCTTCTTTTAAGGGTAGGCATTGTGCCGGTAAATAAGAATGTCTGGCCTGTAAGATTTCCGCCTTTCACCATGTCTTTCTTTTCATTCTTTAGTTTCAGGCCAAGCTTTTCCAGTTGGAGAATCATTTTAACATTATCCTTGTTTCTGAAGAAATGATAAATGCTGCCGCCTACCTTGGGCCCGATGTCTTCCAGGTTTTGCAAATCTTCCAATGTATAATCCTGCAGGTTGAGCAAATGATTAATGGAATGAGCAAGCGTTTTGGCTGTGGTTTCGCCTACAAAACGAATTCCAAGTGCATAAATCAAACGGTGCAGCGGTTGGTTCTTGGAATTTTCAATCGCTGCCTGCAGGTTGTTGATTGATTTTTCGCCAAAACCTTCCAGCTCACTGATTTTCCCGTAATCCAGTTCATAAATGCCGGGAATATCGCTCAGTAATCCCAGCTCATAAAACTTTCGCACATTGGCTTCACCAAAGCCGCGGATATCCATGGCATCTTTGCTGGTAAAATGGATGATGCGCTCCACCACCTGTGCCGGGCACTCAATATTGGTGCAGCGCCACACAGCCTCATCTTCTTCTTTGTACAGTTTGCTTTTGCAAACAGGACAATGATCGGGGAAATGAATTTTCTTTTCCTTGCCGGTTCTTATATCAGGCAATGATTTTACAATCTGCGGTATCACATCGCCGGCCCGCTCCACCAGCACTGTGTCGCCGATGCGCAAATCTTTTTCTTTGATGTAATCTTCGTTGTGAACGGAAATGCTGCTGACTGTGACGCCACCGATGGCCACCGGTTCCAGCTTGGCTACCGGGGTGACAGCCCCCGTGCGGCCCACCTGGAATTCTACTGCAATTAATTTACTTGTCGCCTGCCGGGCTTTGAATTTATAGGCAATAGCCCATCGCGGATGATGCGATGTCATGCCCATTTTATCCTGCAGCGCCACATCATTCACCTTTATCACCATCCCATCTATCTCATAAGGCAGGTCATCCCGTTTTTCTTCGTACTCGTTACAATACTTAATGACACCCTCAATTCCTTTCACCACTTTTTTTTCCTTCTCAGGACTGCGAAAGCCAAGATTCCAGAGCAGCTCAATGGAATCCGAATGCTGCATCAACTCACCTGGAGTTTTTTTACCACGCAGGGTTGTAAAATAACTGATGTGATAAACGAAAGCTTCCAGGTTTCTTTTGCCCACTTCAGCCGGATCTTTTATTCTTAATGTACCGGCAGAAGCATTGCGGGGGTTAGCCAGCGGTGGCAAGCCCTGCTCCATCAGTTTTTCATTGTACTTTTTAAAATTGGTTTTATTTATCAGCACTTCACCCCGTATTTCTATCTGCTGCACCCCATGTTCAGAAAATTTTGCCGACAGCGGCAGGGTTTTTATTTGTTTGATGTTGGTGGTTATCTCGTCGCCTTCCACGCCATCGCCGCGGGTGGCGCCGCGAACAAGCAGATCATTTTCATAAATCAGCGAAATACTGGCGCCGTCAAATTTTGGCTCCACACAGTATTCAATTTTGTCTTCACCAGTCAGTTCTCTTGCCTTTCTGTCAAAATCAATAAGGTCATTGCTGTTGTACGAGTTGTCAAGCGAAAGCATGGGCACCAAGTGCTGCACAGTAGGAAAATCTTTTGTCAACCCTTTTGCTACCCGCTGGGTGGGAGAGTCCGGAGTTACCAGCATGGGATTTTCCTTTTCCAGGTTTTCCAGTGCTTTGTAAAGCTGGTCGTATTCATAGTCGGAAATAAGCGGATCGTTTAAAATATAATAGCGGTATTCATGATAGCGCAGCACATCACGCAGCATTTCAATAGCATGTTTTTCAATAATTTTCTTTTTAATCAACGTGGTTGTGGCCGCTTGTAAATGTTTTGTTTGTTCCTTGCTGTACATTACTGAAAGTTAAGATTGTAAAAGTAAAATTTTGGAGGCTTGTATACCGGAAAGGAAAAATGTAAATCAATCAACGTGTGATTTGTACACAAATCCTATCTTTAGCCTCCAAATTTTGCCGAATGAAAAGAGTTTTCCTGTTGCTTTGGTTTTTACCCGTATTGAATAATTGTTATAGCCAACTGCTTACCTGGACTCCTGATTTTCCAAAAGACAACGATAATGTGAGCATCATAGTGGATGCCACCAAAGGCAACCAGGGTTTGATGGGGTTTGCGGGCAACGTGTATGTGCATGTGGGGGTGATTACCAATTTAAGCACAAGCCCTACTGACTGGAAATATGTAAAGTTTACCTGGGGCTCAACTGATGCTGCCGCCCAGGCTGCACCAGCCGGCACCAATAAATGGACATACACGATTAATAATGTCCGCACATTCTTTAATGTGCCGGCGGCGGAAACGATATTGAAAATTGCCATTCTTTTCCGCTCAGGCGGATGCAGCAGCGATTGCCTGGTGCAGCGCAATGCCGATGGCAGCGATATGTATGTGCCGGTGTATGATAACAATCTTGCTGTGCGGTTCAATGTGCCGTTTATGCAACCCTTGTATAATCCGATTCCCGAGCCAATAAATAAAATGGTGGGGGAAAGCATCAGTATCACTGGGGTTGCAAGCACCAGTTCCAATATGCGGCTGTTGTTGAATGGAAACGTGATACAGGCAGAAAACAACGTAACTTCTATCAGCGCCAACCCCACCCTATCTGTGGCCGGCAACCAGACCCTGATAGTAGAAGCCACAAGCGGGGCTGTGACAAAAACTGAAACCATCAATTTTTTTGTAGCCAATGCACCCGCTATTTTACCCTTACCGGCGGGAGTGAGAGACGGGATTAATTATGAAACAAGCAATACATCGGTAGTGCTTGTTTTATATGCCCCGGGTAAAAACCGGGTATCTGTCATTGGATCATTTGCCGGCAGTAACTGGACTGAGCAGGTGTCGTACCAAATGAATAAAACTCCTGACAATAATTACTGGTGGATTCGCATTGAGGGACTGACACCCGGAACCGAATATGCTTTTCAATACCTGGTGGATGGCCAGTTGAAAATTGCTGACCCCTATGCTGAAAAAATTCTTGATCCATGGAATGATAACAGCATCCCGGCAAACACGTATCCCAACCTGCTGCCATACCCCTCGCAGACAGCCGGAATTGTAAGCATACTGCAAACCAATGCACCGGCATATAACTGGCAGGTGCAGAATTTTAACCGGCCTGATAAAAGGGGATTGATAATTTATGAATTGCTGCTGAGGGATTTTCTTTCAGCTCATGACTGGAAAACACTGCGTGACACTTTGAATTACCTGAAAAATCTTGGTGTGAATGCAATTGAAATAATGCCGTTTAATGAGTTTGAAGGGAACAACAGCTGGGGTTATAATCCTGATTTTTATTTTGCACCGGATAAATATTACGGACCGAAAAACACGTTGAAAGAATTTATTGATTCGTGCCATGCAAAGGGGATGGCGGTGGTAATGGACATTGCGCTCAATCATGCCACCGGCCTTTGCCCGCTTGCGGCATTGTACTGGAACAGTGCTGCCAATCAGCCGGGGGCAAACAATCCCTGGTTTAATGTAACGGCAAAGCATCCCTTCAATGTGTTCAATGATTTCAATCATGAAAGTTTGCCGACACGCTATTTCTTCAGCCGGGTGGTAGAGCATTGGCTAACTGAGTATAAACTCGACGGCTTCCGCTTCGATCTTTCAAAAGGATTTACCCAAATCAACAGCTGTACCACGCCGGGATGCAATACAAATGCAGAAGTAAATGCCTGGAGTGCTTATGATGCCAGCCGGGTAGCCATCTGGAAAAGGTATTATGATACGCTGCAACTGAAGTCGCCGGGCAGTTATGTAATACTGGAACATTTTGCCGATAATACCGAGGAAAAAGAACTTTCCAATTACGGTATGTTGTTTTGGGGCAACAGCAATTACAATTTTTCGGAGGCAGCCATGGGCTGGCTCACCAACTCCAATTTCGAATGGGGGATTTTCAAAGTAAGGACATGGACGCAGCCGCACCTCATCACCTATATGGAAAGTCATGATGAAGAAAGGCTGATGTATAAAAATCTTCAGTTTGGAAATTCATCGGGAAATTACAGCACGAAAGATCTTTATACGGCGCTGAAGCGGATGGAAATGAGCGCCTCATTTTTAATGTCTATACCGGGTCCGAAAATGATATGGCAGTTTGGCGAGTTGGGTTATGACTACAGCATTAACCATTGTACCAATGGCACAGTGAATCCCAACTGCCGGCTTGATCCCAAACCTATCCGCTGGGATTACCTGCAAAACATCAGCCGCAAACGGCTCTATGATATATACAGCGCTTTACTGAAACTCCGTTTTCACCCATTATATAAAAATGGATTTTTGACTGACCGGGTGGCTCACAATCTTGCCGGCGGTTTCAAATGGCTGCAGGTGAGTACCGATACATCCAATCTCTGCATTATTGGAAATTTTGATGTGACCACACAAACCGGCCAGGTTACTTTTCAGAATGCCGGCACATGGTACGATTATCTCAACGGCAACACGTTTACCGCCACCGGCACTGCGCAAAGCATCACGCTGCAGCCGGGCGAATTTCATCTTTATCTCAACCGCAATGTGACAAACGTGGTAACCACGCCAGTAAGCAATGTGAATGGACAGGCAAATACCTTCAGGGTAAATGTGTACCCGAATCCATTAACTGAAAACGGTATTCTTGAAATTGAAAACGATGAAACGGGCGCCGCCTCCATCCAGTGGTTTAACGAAGCAGGACAGAAAATAAATGAACAATCATTAGGTGTGCTTACAAAGGGTGTGCATAAAATAAGTCTGCCAAAACAGGAACGATCAGTTTTTTCACCCGGAATTTATTTACTTCGCATCGCTGTAAAAAACAGTGTGCAGACAAAAAAAGTTGTTTTATACTGAGTTCAAATTACGGTTATGACTGCTGAAATGCTAAAAAAGCTCAAGACAGCTGAAACTGAAAAAATCAGTCATCTTGATTATTTCAATATTGCCATTTCGGTAGACTGTGTCATTTTCGGTTTTGAAAAAAAAGAACTGCGGGTTTTGCTTATTAAATCAGACCTGGAAGAATTTGCCGGCAAGTGGTCGCTGCTGGGCGACCTGGTACGGATGGATGAAGATCTTGACAGCGCACCCTATCGTGTATTAAAACAAAGAACAGGTCTTGATGATGTTTATCTTCAGCAGGTAGGAAGTTTTGGCGCTGTTGGCCGGCACCCGTCGGGGCGGGTGATTACCACTGCCTACTACTCGCTTGTCAACATCCGCAATCACAGGTTGAAAATAATGGATAATGAAGTACACTGGCATTCACTGAAGGACCTGAAGGAGCTTGCCTTCGATCACCGGCAAATCATTGATGCCAGCCTGCACCGGCTACGAATGCAGGTGATGGATGAACCGGTTATCTTTAACCTGCTGCCCGAAAAGTTTTCGTTGCGAGAACTCCAGGATTTGTACCAGGCCATTCTTGGTATCAAGCTCGACCGCAGAAATTTCAGAAAAAAAATTGCACTCAAAAACTGGCTGGAAGACCTGGATGAAATGGAAGACGATGTGCCGCACCGGCCAGGTAAGCTTTATAAATTAAAGACGGAATTGAAAAACAATAACCGTTCTGCAGGCAGGCGTCAAAAAGTTTAAATAGAAGCCCCTGATACCAGTCTTGCCGGCAACAACACTTCCTGAATAAAAGTTTTTCCATTCATATAATCCGTCATCCTGCGGAAGCAGAGTTTTCCCAGTTCATAGCCGCTGGTTTCCACATACGTAATTTCTGGCTCGAATAATTTTGGAATAAAGCCGTCGTTGCTGATGGAAATGATTTTTACATCGCCGGGAATTTTCAATTGCAATTGCTGAACTGCTTTCATCACTCCTGATAAAATATCATCGCTCATGCAAAAAATTGTTCCCGGTCTGCCTTTTTTTGCAAATGACTTTTTTACTTCCTGTTTCGCTTCTTCCTGTGAAATTACATGTACAATTTTCAGATCATCTGTACGGTTGTTTATTTCAAAAATGTAGTGGAAAGCCTTTTTCCTTTTTTTTGTAATGGATAGTTCCGGATTACCAAAAAGGCCGAGTACTTTGCCAGTTGTTTTTTTGATTATTGTCTTGGCGGCAATGGTGGCCACGCCTTCATCATCAATGCAAACTTTATCGCAGGCTTCATAGGCCGGCACTTTATCAAAAAATATGACAGGTGTATTGGTCCTGGCAAGATTTAAAAAAGCACTTATGTCTTTTGTATATGGTGAAATACAAACAAAAACAGCCGCCACCCGGTTAGCCCGGCAAATACGCAGATTTTCCTGTTCATCCTGGGGGTTATCGGCCGATTGCAAAATCAGGAGGGAAAATTTTTTCTTTTTGGCTTCTTCTTCCATGGCGGCAATAAATGACTGGTAAAAAATATTCGAAATAAATGGCACAATCACTCCTACCAGGTTCCTTTTATCGGTACGCAGGCCTATTGCATAAGGATTGGGTTCATAATCCAGCTTTGATGCAATTTCCCTTACCATTTTTTTGGTTTCATCAGCTATATCCGGGTGATCTTTAAGTGCACGGGAAACAGTTGAAATACTGATATTTAAGATTCGGGAAATATTCTTCAGAGTGGCTCTTTGTTCCATAATACTATTATGGTGTAAAGCTAAAAAAGTTTTTCACAGAAACCGATTTCGCAAACTTTGCCGCAAACGTTTGCTGATTTTATACCTTCAAAATGTAAAATAGAATAATGGTTAAAGCTACTTTAGAAGCAGCATTTATCGGCCGAAGCGATTCTTATTAATTTTAGGGAAGGTTTTCAATTTTATCTTAAAGGGGAAAATAAGTACTGGTTACTAAAACCCCGGGATGGGATCAGGAAAAGTTCATATAAAATTTTTTTGTTGGGGATTTTTTCTATCTTTAACCAATGTGTCTGCTTAACACAAACTGAAGCGCAACCTATTTACTCAACGATAATCTACTAATGCTTATGTCCTGCAAAACACTGCTTAAATCGATTGCGGCTATCCTACTGCTTGTTACTTCGCAGTTAGTTATGGCGCAAGACAGGGTCGTATCCGGAAGGGTTACCGACTCTAAAGATGGCTCTGGAGTTCCGGGTGTTTCAATAACGCCCAAAGGCGCCAAAACCGGTACACAAACAGCATCCGACGGTTCCTTCCGGATTTCAGTTGGCTCAGGGGTAACCACACTTGTGTTTTCTTCTGTAGGCTACACTTCTCAGGAAGTGGATATTTCCGGTAAATCCAATGTGGATGTGGTACTGCAAATCAGTAATGCACAATTGGGCGAAGTTGTTGTTACCGGTTATGGTACGGCAAGAAGAAAGGACGTCACCGGTTCCATTTCATCCATCCGGGCCAAAGATTTTAACCAGGGTATTATCACTGCTCCTGACCAGCTGATACAAGGAAAGGCTGCCGGCGTACAGGTGATAAATAATTCCGGCGCACCGGGTGGTGGTACCACTTTAAGAATTCGTGGTATTTCATCAATCCGCTCTGCCAACTCGCCATTGATCGTGGTGGATGGTATACCACTTTCAGGCGGATCGGCTACACCTGGCTTGGGTGCTCCGGGTCTTGGTGACGCAGCTGCAGAAAACCCGCTTAATTTTATTAATCCAAATGATATCGTTTCTATTGATATTTTAAAAGATGCATCTGCCACAGCTATTTACGGTTCCCGGGGTTCAAACGGAGTAGTACAGATAACAACCAAGAAAGGGCAAAGCGGTGCACCCAAAATTGAAATATCCTCTGCTTTTGGCATCAGCACCATTATGAAAAAAATAGAAGTGCTGGATGCTGCTGGCTACCTGGCCGCTCTTTCCAAATATGGACTCTCCACTGCAGTTTCCACTAACTCAGCACCAACCGGAAACGGCGGTACCAGTGTAGATGCAATGGATGAAATTACCCGGGCAGCTTCTACTACAAATAACAATTTTGCCATCACATCGGGCAATGAATCCGGGAAATACCGTTTATCAGTAGGGTATCTCGATCAGCGGGGAATTCTGCTGGAGTCGGGTTTCCAAAAAATGACAGCTTCATTCAATGGCTCGTATAAGTTTTTAGAAAGTAAAAGGCTGGGTCTTGATTTTGGGGTTATTACTTCCAATACAAGAACCCTGACGACACCTATTTCAAACAACGCAGGTTACCAGGGCAGTCTTATCGGCACTGCCTTGCAATGGAACCCAACTTACTCTTTAACAAACAGCAGCGGAGCACCTATCGTTGTTGACCCAAGGTTGGCAAATACAACAGTAAACCCGCTTGCCTTACTTGCCGCACATGACGACAGGGGCAGCCTGATAACTGTGCTTGCTAATATTGCACCCAGCTTCAAAATCACCAATGATCTTGAGTATAAATTTTTATACAGTGTAAACTATGGAGTTGGAAACAGAAAAGGCGAGCTGAAAAACTGGATAAACTTTGACGGCGTTATCGGCCGGGGCTGGGCAAGCATTGCCACCAACAAATCAACCAGTCATGTGCTTACACATACGTTGAACTATGTAAAACAATTCAATGACTTTGGATTGAATGCACTGGGTGGATACGAATTCCGCCGTGATGATTACTCAGGTTCCGGAATGAACGGACAGGGTTTTGTTGATTATCCCGATCTGCACTATTACGACTATATTCAAAATCTGGCAACGGCCAACCGCAATATTTATTCTTTTGCCAATCCGCTGGCCGAAGTTCAATCTTATTTTGCAAGAGCTAACCTGAACTATAAGGAAAGATATATTTTAACGGGAACATTCAGAGCTGATGGTTCCAGCCGTTTTGGTAAGGATAACAAGTATGGATACTTCCCCTCGGTGGGTTTTTCATGGAATGTGCTGAAAGAAAACTTTATGGCTAATGTAAGAGGGTTGAACAACCTGAGATTGCGTCTCGGCTGGGGTATTACCGGCAACCAGGAGTTTCCTGATAACGGTGCAGCCATCCGCCGGGTAAGCATAGGTACCGGTAATAACCAAACGGTATCAAACCTGGAAAACGACGAACTGAAATGGGAAGAATCAACTACCCTGAATGGCGGTGTTGATTTTGGCATTTTCAATGGCCGCCTGACAGGAACCATTGATTATTTTGATAAAACATCAACCGATGTGCTGTACAGAACACAGGTAGTGCAGCCGGGTCCCCCGCAGGAATACTGGATTAACCTGCCCGCTACAATTGAAAACTCAGGCCTTGAAGTAACACTTACAGGAAATATTATCAGCAAAAAAGATCTGAAATGGAACCTGAGCGTCAATGCAGCATTTCTCAGGAATGAACTGACAGATTTTGCCTATATCAATAATACTGGTGAATTGCATGGCCAGGGCCTGAGCTCGGCTTTTGCGCAAAGGCTGGCCAATGGCTATCCTATCAATGTTTTCTATTTACCGGTATGGCTCGGCCTCGATAATAATGGAATCAGCACGTATGAAGGTGGTGATGCCACGGTAAAATCATACCAGGGTTCACCCAATCCCAAAACCCTTGTCGGCTTCAGCACTGATGTGAGTTATAAAAAATGGTTCTTCGTAGCCAACTTTAACGGCGCTTTTGGCCATTATATATATAACAACACCTTCAACTCAGTGTTGCCCATTGGTAATTTGCTGGCAAAAAGAAACCTGGCGCCGGAATTTGTAAACAGCAAGGTGAAAGAGTCAACTTCCAATGTACCTTCACCTTCAACCCGTTATCTTGAAAAAGGTAACTACATCAAATGCGCCAATGCCACTGTAAGTTACCGGGTAGGCGACCTGGGCAAAATATTCAAAGGAGTAGTGATCAATTTAACGGGTCAGAACCTGTTTGTGATTACCGACTTCAAAGGATTTGATCCGGAAGTGAATGTTGACAAAAATATAGGTGGTGTGCCCTCGCTGGGTATTGAATACATTCCTTACCCGACAGCACGCAACATCATACTGGGTATCAGCTTTGGTCTTTAATTATTAAACTAACAAAAATTGCTTATATGAAAATCCTGAAACTATCATACGCTTTGCTGCTTGCAGGTGCCCTGTTTTCCTGCACCAAGCTGGAACAGCGTCTGCGGTCTGAAGTGAGTGCTGAAAGCAGCAGTGTGACTGCCACCGGCTTATTGCAGTCAGCTTACGAATTTCTGAATAGCCCCTACCAGGACCAGGCTCGTATCTGGTGCCTTAATGAACACACAACTGATGAGTGTGTGGGCCCCACCCGTGCCGGCGACTGGGATGATAATGGTGTATGGCGGGTGCTGCATGCACATACATGGGCAGCTGATCATGGATTTGCCGCTGCCACTTTCAGCGAACTGCTGCAGGTTCAGTTTGCAGCATCGTCAGTACTAACAAAAAGCCCTTCAACACAACAGGCAGCAGAGGCCAGGTTCCTCCGGGCTCTTAGTATGTTTTCTGTGCTCGATGTGTGGGACCAGGTTCCGTATCGTGCCGATCTTACCGATCTGAAACAGTTGCCTGAAACGAAAAAGGGGCAAGCCTGTGCTGACTTTATTATCAGCGAACTGGAAGCTATCATCAACGATTTGCCAAATGGCCCTGCTATTAAGGCCAACAAGAATGCGGCAAGAGCATTGCTGATGAAACTGTACCTAAACAGGGGCGTTTTTGCCAACCGCCAGTCACCAACCTTTGCTGCCGCTGATATGGCAAAGGTTGTATCACTTGCTGATCAGATTACCGGATTTTCTTACACTACTAATTATTACAAAAACTTCAGTCCCGATAATGAAACCGCTTCCACTGAAAATATTTTCAGCCTGGAAAATACAAATGGAGTACGGGGTGGCAATAACCAGAGCCGCTGGTATTGTACGCTGCACTACAACCAGAATCCAAGCGGATGGAATGGCTTTACTACTTTATCTGATTTTTATAATAAATTTCTTATTACACCTCAGGACACTACAGATAAGCGACTGGGCGGTCCTTATCTTTCAGGGTATTATTCAGGTGTGACAGATGTAAGCGGCTTAAGAGTCGGCTTGCTTGTAGGTCAGCAATACAACCAGAATGGTGTAGCCCTTACTGACAGGGGCGGTAATCCGCTTTCCTTTACACCGCAGGTAGCCTTGGTTGAAAGTGGCAACAACCTCGAAGTGACTGGTATCCGTGTAATAAAATTTCCGCCTGACTACCAGTTTAATTTTCCCGCCCGGAATGATATGGTGCTTTTGCGTTATGCCGACGTGCAGTTGATGAAAGCAGAAGCATTGCTGCGGCAAGGCGCCGGCAATGAACCGGCAGCAAGGGCTATAGTAAATGCACTTCGTACAGCAAGGGGCGCCACATCCACATACAGCACTCTCACTTTGGATAACATCCTGGATGAAAGAGGCCGTGAATTGTACTGGGAAGGATGGAGAAGAAATGACCTAATCCGGTTTGGCAAATGGTTGCAGGCCTGGCAATTGAAATCAGCTTCAGATGCCAAGCGTCTTCTGTTCCCTATCCCAAGTGATCAGTTGGCACTGAACCCGAACCTGACACAAAACTCCGGCTATTGATTAATCGTAGTATACAAGCAGTACTAAAGGGGCCATTGCAAAATGGCCTTTTTAGTTTTTATGGATACCCTTAGCTTGCAGTTTATGCCCCTGAAAAAGAATGATGAGAACTAATATTGTTATCCCGTTTTTATTATTGCCCCTTGCTTTATTTTTTTCTTGCAGCGAAAAAAAGAAATCCGCCCTTTTCAGCCTGCAGGAAAATACCGGCATCAGCTTCATCAACAAGGTGGAAAACACAAAAGATTTCAACATCTTCACCTACCGCAATTTTTACAACGGCGCTGGTGTGGCTATTGGTGATATCAATAACGACAGCCTGCCTGATGTGTTTTTTACCAGCAACATGGGCGCCAATAAACTTTTTCTGAACAAAGGCAATTTCAGGTTTGAGGATATTTCAGTAAAAGCCGGGATTGAAGAAAAAGGAAAGTGGAACACCGGGGTGGTAATGGCCGACATCAATGCCGATGGCTGGCTGGATATTTATATCTGCAATGCCGGAATTGATAAATGGAAAACACAGGATGGTAACAAACTCTTCATTAATAACCACGACCTGACGTTTACTGAAAAAGCAAAGGAATACGGGCTGGATGAAAAAGGCTATACCACTCACGCCGCATTTTTTGATTACGATCTCGATGGCGATCTGGACTGTTATATTCTCAACAACAGTTTTATTCCTGTCAACACACTGAACTATTCCAACAAGCGGGAACTGCATGCACAGGACTGGCCGGTTGAGGATTTTGTAAAAGGCGGTGGCGATAAACTTTTGCGTAATGACAACGGTCACTTTACAAATGTGAGCCAGGAAGCAAACATTTATGGCAGCCTCATTGGTTTTGGTCTCGGCGTCACTGTCGGCGATGTAAATGGCGATCGTTATCCCGACCTCTACATCTCTAACGATTTTTTTGAACGGGATTACCTGTATATCAACCAGCAAAACGGAACTTTCAAAGAAGAGCTGCAGCAATGGATGGAGCATACCAGCCTTGCCAGCATGGGCGCTGATATGGCCGACATCAATAATGATGGTTATCCTGATATTTTTACTACCGACATGCTGCCGGCAGATGATTACCGCCTGAAATCAACTTCTTCATTTGACGGCTTTGATATTTACCGGCAAAAACTGCAGCAGGGTTTTTATCACCAGTTTCAGCAGAATGCACTGCAGGTAAACAACCGCAACGGACGTTTTATGGAAACAGCGCATTACAGTGCTGTGGCTGCCAGCGACTGGAGCTGGGGTGCCCTGGTATTTGATGCCGATAACGACGGGCTGAATGACCTGTATGTATGCAATGGTATTTACAAAGATGTAATTGACCAGGACTTTATTGATTTTTTTGCCAATGCCCTGTACCAGGAAATGGCCTTGTCGGGCGAAAAAGATGAAATGCAGCGCATCGTTGACAGCATGCCTTCAGTGCCGCTGCGGAATAAAGCCTTTCGCAATCTAGGGAACCTGAAATTTTCAGATGAAGGTGAACACTGGGGATTCACACAGCCCTCTTTTTCCAACGGCGCAGCTTACGGTGACCTGGATAATGATGGCGACCTTGACCTGGTGGTGAATAATGTGAATATGCCAGGCTTTGTGTACAAAAATAGCAGCCAGGAACTGGCGGGCAATAATTTTATCGGTATTACACTGAAAGGGAAATCGCCAAACACATTTGCTATCGGTGCAAAGATTGAAGTGTATGCCGGCACCGAAGTGATGACAAGAGAAATAATACCCAGCCGCGGATTTCAGTCGAGCATTGATTACCGGACAATCATCGGTCTGGGTAAAAGAACAATTGATAAAATGATTATCCGGTGGCCCGATAAAACAGTAACAGAAATGTCTGCGCCTGCAGCAAATAAATTTTATATCATTGAACAGAATGCGGCAGGTGGCAATGAACATACTGAGCTGCCGAAAGCTCCTTTATTTTCAGGTGTGCAATCCGTTTTTGATAAACATTCGGAAGATGGCTTTGTTGATTTTTATCTTGAAAGAAATATTCCCGTGATGCTTTCCCGCGAAGGGCCTAAGGCAACTGTGGCCGATGTGAATGGCGATGGGCTGAATGATATTTTTATCGGCGGGGCAAAAGGACAGGCGGGACAATTGTACCTGCAATCAAAAAACTGGTTTGTAAAAAGTTTGCAACCTGCCTTTGAAGCAGATAAGGAGTTTGAAGATGTGGCGCTGCTTTTTTTCGACTGCGATAGAGATGGCGATGAGGATTTGTTTGTTGGTGCTGGTGGAAACAATTTACCACCGCGTCACCCGCTGCTCAGGCACCGGTTGTACAGGAATGACGGCAGGGGAAATTTTACAACAGATACGTTTGCATTTGCCGGCAACAACTCAAATATTGCTGTGGCCGCCGCGGATGATTATGACGGCGACGGCGACCTGGATTTGTTTGTCGGCGGCAGAAGCCTGTCATACAATTATGGCGTGGATGCAGAAAGTTATATTTACCGAAACGACGGCCGGGGAAATTTTACAGATGTGACAAAGCTGTTGAACCCGGCTATTACGAACATGGGCATGGTAACCGCCGCTGCATGGGCCGATGTAGCGGGGGATAAGAAAAATGAGTTGATAATCGTTGGTGAATGGATGGCACCCCGGATATTTAGCTACAGCAATGGAAAAATGAATGAAATAGATGCCGGCTTGAACAATATGTCCGGCTGGTGGCAAACAGTGAAAGCTGCCGACCTGGATGGCGATGGACGTACTGACCTGGTGCTGGGTAATTACGGGAAAAATTTTTACCTGCATCCTGATGAACAGCACCCGGTAAAACTGTGGATGAACGATTTTGACGTGAACACCATTCCGGACAAAGTGTTTTCAAAAGCGGTGGATGGCAAAGATGTTCCCGTATTTCTGAAGCGTGAGTTTACAGATGCATTGCCTCCGCTGAAGAAAGAAAACCTGCGGCATCATGTATTTGCCGGGAAAACCATTCAGTCTATTTTCAAACCAGGGCTGGTGCAAGAAGCAGCGGTAAAAACTTTTAACTTCTGCAGCAGTGTGATTGCGTGGAATGAAGGCAATGGCAAATTCACTGTGCAGGAGCTGCCGGTAGTGGCGCAGCTCTCCAGTGTGAATGCTGTGCTGTGCAATGACATTAACAATGACGGTAAACAGGATTTGATTCTTGGGGGTAACATCACCGAATGCCTGCCGCAGTTTGGCAGGCTGGATGCTAATTATGGAATAGTGCTGGTGAATAAAGGCAACAGGCAGTTGAAAGAAATGCCTCCGGCACAAACCGGAATATCCGTGAGCGGTATGGTGAGAGATATTGCATGGATAAAGGGTTACAAAGAAAATTATGTTTTGTTTTTGAGGAATAATGATAAACCTGTTGTTTTCAGGTTTCAATAAGAGAATAAAAAAATAAAAGAAATAAAGAGGGAGGGCACACTCTTTTTCTCCTTTTCTCTTTCTCTCTTTGTGAAATAAATTAAAATCAACTTGATGGAGATAAATCAAATTACCGGCCGGGTGCTTGACGCATTCATCAGGATACACACTGCCCTTGGTCCGGGATTGTTTGAATCTGTTTATGAAGAAACAGGTGCATATGAACTGACTAAATCAGGTTTGTATGTGGAAAGACAAAAGGCAATACCGGTTGTGTATGATAATATAAAATTTGATGATGGTTTCAGGGCAGATCTTGTGGTGGAAAGGAAGCTGATTATTGAAATTAAATCGGTTGAATCCTTGGCACCGGTACATTTTAAGCAGGTCATGACTTATCTCAAATTGATGAATCTTCGTGATGGGATATTGGTAAATTTTAATGTTGATTTATTAAAAGACGGTTTTCACAGGGTTTTTAATAACCATGTAAAATGAGTTTCGCTAAGAGATTAAAAGAGTGAAAGAGACAAGGAGAATTTTCTTAATCCTCTTTATCTCCTTTTCTCTTTATCTCTTTGTG
>Ga0137829_12610779_pt1 | contig 32850 bp, 25 predicted proteins | sample OV2TP2_FD_97737 | JGI IMG/M metagenome (GOLD analysis project Ga0137829, IMG submission 97737) | reverse complement strand
GGAGTCTTCAAAATAGTTCCAGTACATTTCAGCCAGCAGGCTTTTCAAAATGGATGTAACCGGTTCTTTGCTTATGGCAATTTCTTTTTCCACTTCTTTTATTGACAGCGCTTCATTTTCTTCCCGGGTTTCATTTTGAAGGCCGGTCATGTACACTACAGCCTTTATCAGCTGTGCATCCTGTTTTTCTTTTTTGGCAAGTGCATAAATCTTTTTCACCTCAGCCAGCGCCGATTTGGGTAGCTTCTTTTTGGTAATCAGTTCATCAATCTTTTTCCATTCCTGCTCATAATTTTTTACAGGCGCCTGGCAAAATCCCGTGGCAATAAATATCAACTTCAATAGGGTCAGCGAGAGTAAGGTTTTCAATGGTTGCATCAGCATGCGTTAATATTTTTTACAAGGTAAATATATGTTTACTTATAGGATGCAGCAGAAACGGGAATTTCACATTCCTGTTGGAAATCCCTCCAAAAAAATTTCAAATCTCAAATTCCAAATTCCAATCTGGCATAATCAAATTCAAAATCTAATCCCGATAGCTATTGAGACCAATATCAACTTTCAACTCCTTTAACGTTTCCTTACACCGCCGTGGCATGGCTTTGGAAACTGTTGATGCATTAATCAATTTATTCAACTTAAAACAGAAAAACCATGAAAACAATTTTTACCCTTTTACTAAGCGCCATCTTTTCTCTTTCACTGCTGGCCAATCATGATCCGCGGCTTACCATTTCCAGCATCAACCACCAGAAGCTGTATACAGAAGTGGACGGCCATCGCTATCAGCTCGACGGGAATACTATTTCCATAAGCAATCTGCATCCCGGTTATCATTCCATACGGATTTACCGGGAAGTGAGAAAGAATAACCGCTGGTGGGATTTCGGCACCGGCAACCGGCGCCGGGAAATTATCTACAACAACCGGATATACCTGAAGGAAGATTATCATTTCGACATCCTCATCAACCGCTTTGGCAAAGTGATGGTGGACGAACGGCGCATTGACCGCAACGACGACTGGTACTTTGACGATGACGATTATTATGACCCTGACAAAGACAGAAACCGTGACCGCGACAGGGATTGGGACCGTGATGACCGCTATGATAATAACTACGGCCGTGCCATGAATGATTATGATTTCAGCCAGGCAAAGGAAACACTGCGCAAAGAGTGGTTTGAAAACACAAGAGTAAGCACCGCCAAACAAATCATTGACCGGAATTATTTCACCGGCCGCCAGGTAAAAGAAATACTGTTGCTCTTCACTTTCGAAAACAACCGGCTCGACATTGCCAAATACGCTTACGGCCGCACAGTTGACAAAGGAAATTATTTTGTAGTAAATGATGCCTTTACCTTCAGCAGAAACAAGGAAGAACTGGAAAAGTATATCAGGGAGTACAGATGAACCCCCGCCCCCTAAAGGGGTCTTTGAAGTCGCACGAAAAATAAAACCTCTTCAGATGACGAAGGGGTTTTATCATTTTCAGGAAGCGATAAAATTAAGCTTTCACCCCTTTAGGGGCCGGTGGTAGTACTTCCCTCATCACCCTGCCTATATCAGCCGGGCTTTGCACCACATGAATGCCGCATTCACTCATGATTTTCATTTTGGCTGCAGCAGTATCATCAGCACCGCCTACAATAGCGCCTGCATGCCCCATGCGCCGGCCGGGCGGCGCTGTTTGGCCGGCAATAAAACCGACAACAGGTTTTTTATTTCCGTTTGCTTTTATCCATCGTGCTGCCTCAGCTTCCATACCGCCGCCTATTTCGCCAATCATGACAATGGCATCTGTTTCGCTGTCGTTCATAAAAAGTTCAATGGCTTCTTTGGTTGTTGTTCCGATTATCGGGTCGCCGCCAATGCCCACTGCAGTGGAAATACCAAGCCCCGCTTTCGCCACCTGGTCGGCAGCTTCATAAGTCAGCGTTCCGCTTTTTGACACAATGCCGATTCTTCCCTGTCCATCGGACAGGCGGGCTTTCTTAAAAACAAAACCCGGCATGATGCCCACTTTACATTCATCAGCAGTAATTACACCCGGGCAGTTCGGACCTACCAGTCGTGTGCTAGTGGAAGCAAGGTAATGTTTCACCTTCACCATATCCTGCACAGGAATGCCTTCTGTGATGCACACCACCAGCCGCACATCTGCGTCTGCCGCTTCCATGATGGCATCGGCCGCAAACGCCGGCGGTACAAAAATGATGCTCACATCGGCGCCGGTATTTTTTACACACTCCGCTACGGTGTTGAACACGGGCCGTTCAAGGTGTTTTTGCCCGCCCTTACCCGGGGTGACTCCACCCACTACATGGGTTCCGTATTCAATCATCTGCGTAGCATGAAAAGTGCCTTCGCTGCCCGTAAAACCCTGCACAAGTATTTTGGAATTTTTATTTACCAGGATGCTCATTCAATTTCAGATTTCAGATTTTTGTTTTTAGATTTTACCTTCTGTTGAGTTAGCGCAAAAATAGGGGAATTAATTTTTGGGTTACCGGCTATAGCCATTCTCATCGGCTTTACTTGCGACGCTCCGTTTGAGTTTCTGTTCGCTTATCAGCTTAGTCTTTCAATATCCTCTCCGTCTGAGGCGGAAGGAGAAGCACGGTTTAAGTCACTCAATCATCTTAAGAATTTCCGCCTGCCTGACCGGTCAGGCCAGGCGGGCATTTCATCTTTTATATTTCAGTTCGTCAAACAAGAACCAGGTTCTTCAACATAAAGTAAAAAAGTTCATTCAAGGTTGCTGCCTGAATGATTAAGTCTACAAATTAAACCAGTAAGTCAGCTTGGCTACTACCGCCCTGTTCTTTACCATGAATGCTTTTACCGGTCTTCCGCCGATGAATGTCAGCGGATCGTCGGATGCAAAATAATTATCGGTGTAAACGAGAAAGAAATCACTCACGGGTTTAAAGCGCCACTGGAAGCGGGCATTGATGTTGAAATTGTTTGCCTGGTTGTTGTATTGCAAAAAGGCATTGAAGAAAACACTCTTGCTGAAAGAGAGTTCAGCCCGGGGCCCGATAAGCCAGATATTGGCCTTGCTGTACGGCGCCGGCAGGTTAATGCGTGTATAGCTTGCATCCACGCTGATGATGCCAAAGGTTTTCATACGGTAACTCCAGCTTGTCTGGTATTGTCCGACGCGGCCGTTAAAATAATTGCCAAATCTTGTGTTTAATGAAAAGAAAAAACTTTTTCTCGGGTTGCTTCTGTAGTTAATGCGCTGGCTGAAGTAGGTGTAGCTGCTGCCGGCAGGCAGTTCCGCACCGCCGGTGTTGGTAGGGTCAAAGGGTTCGAACAGGTAAGTATAATCCCAGCGCAGCAGGGCGCCCCGCAGCTCGGCTGCTGTTTGAAAAACTATATTGAAAAAAAGACCCGCATCCCAGTCAGTTACCCGCTTGTCTTCTTTGCCATAAAAAATGTCATAATCCGGTCCCATCATCCAGTGATTTACCAGTTTGCTTGCTTTTCTCTTTGGATAAAAAACAAGATTGCCCTGCGCTTCGCTGCGGTAGTAGCCTGTTCGGGGTACAAAACCTGCCGCAGCTACATAGTTGGTCCCGATATTTTCAAATCCGAATTCGTAATTGAAACGTGTGGAATTGCCTTCGAGGTAACCCCCCATGGCATATTGGCCTTTCATTACTTCAGGACTGATGCTTTTATGAATAAATAACTTTCCCGTTGTGGTACCGTCTTTAGAAGCCAGGTTGAAATCAATGCCGGCCACCCGGTTAAACCTGGTTTCAGGCGTTGCACTTTTAGATTCGTTTTTATTTACAAAAATGAAACCTAGATTATTCCGCATACCTACCCTGCGCTGAACAGCCAGCGTAGTAAAATTGGTGGAAGGCAAACTGTATTTTACACTCTTTCCGGTTTGCATATTCAGCAGGCCGATGCGCCAGTCTTTGTTTATACGGCCGCTCAGGCGGGCGCCTGCAATAATGGGCACCCGCACATTTTCACCCGTATTCACATTGCTACCCAGCCCGATTCTGCGGGAAAAAAAAGGATTCACATTGCTGAAACCAAAACTGCCGAACAGATCGCTGTTTTCAAGAAAAAACTGGCGGCGTTCGGGAAAAAACAATTCAAAGCGGCTGAGGTTGGTCACCTGCTGATCCACCTCCACCTGTGCAAAATCGGGATTGACTGTGAGATCAAGATTAAGCGATGGCGTGATGCCAATCTTTGCATCGAAGCCGGCTTCAATATCGTTGTTGGCCGCTGTGCCGGCTTCATAATCTTTGCTGCGGCCAACGAGCCCAAAAGGAATGACAGAAATGTTTGTGCCGGGCGAAGGTGGGGGGTCATCCCATACCAGTTTGCCGCTGAAGTTCAGGTCAATCATTCTGAAATTCCGCGGTATGGGTGCCCAACTGCTGCGTTCATTGAAAGTGTGTGTATAACGGCAGAAGTTTATATTCCATTCGTTTTTTCCTGAACTGCTGAGTTTATAGCGTAAGGTTTTGAACGGGATGGCAAATTCAATAATAAATTTTTCCGGGTGCCGGCTGGCTTTGCAGTACCATTTATTGTCCCAGTCAATATTATTTTCTGCTCCGCCGGAACCGGTAAATATCAGGGCTTCTTTCTGCACACCATAGGGTGTAGCGGAAAAATAAATGCCGTTCAGTTTGTCGCGGAACGGATCAATAGTTACAAAAAAAATATCAGAACTGGCATTGGGATAATCGCGGCGCAGGCTGTGAACGGTATATTTGGCCGGTTGAAAACATTCGGCGCTGATGTAGAGAAACTGGTCGTCGAAAGTGATCCTGGCAACCGTTTGCATACCGGCCAGCGATGAATCGTAGGGATAGTTCTGTTTGAAATTATCAGCCGGTGATGCCGCCAGCCAGTCGGCTTCATCCAGTTTCCCGTCAACCGTTATTTTACCTTTTGCTTTTTTAATATGCAGAATAAAAGTTTCATCGTTTGAAAACCCGTTTTGAGCAATCAATACGAAAGCGGAGAGAGGAAAAATGAAAGTGAACAGGAGCAGTCTCATGTGATGCTGCAAGATAATTAACGGCAGGAAAATAACCGGGATTATTCATACCCCCATGTAAGGGAGCCCCAGTAGCTTTGCCAGTCGGCTTTTTCATCATTTTCCAGTTTTTTCATTTTTACCACACTTACCATCCAGGCGCCGGATGTTTTTACGGAGAAAATGATTTCTCCTTTTTCGTTGCTCATTTGCTGTTGTTTCGCAGTTGCTCCGTTTTCCCGGTGCCAGATTTTTACTAAAGCGCCGGCCAGCGGCACTTGTTCATAAAGAATTTTTATGCGGAGTGAATCATTATTTTTCAGCTGGTACGGATTCATTAGCGGGATGATGTCCACCGGCATGCCGCTATTAATGGTAAAAGTTTTGTCCTTTAAATTACCCACCTGAATCATTGTTTTTGCACAACGCTGGTAATATTCCCGGCCCATGCTGTCGGTTTCGTTGTATTGTTTTCTGTATTCAATTGCATTGGCCAGGCCGTCTTCAAGCAGGTATTCATTGAATTTGGCCGCTTCCATTTCAATAAAGGAGTTGGTACTGTTGAATGCCACCAGGCAGGTGCCTTCGTCCAGCATGGTAAGCTCCAGCGAATCACCTGGCGCATCGCTCAAATATTCCGAAAGATTATCGGATATACCGCCATAGTAAAGCGTCAGCATCTGCACCCTGTCATTGTTACCTTTCCAGTTTTCACCTTCAAAATTTTCTCCCACCAGGAAGCGTATATTTATTTTTTCGCCACGTTTATAAATAAATTTGTCGGGATGCAGCCAGAACTCATGAGCCAGCAGCGATGAGATGAGCATGAAAAGGAGAGAGAGTATGAAAACTTTTTTCATTCCAGAAATTTCTCATTAACCCAATATCCCAATATCTTAATATCCTGATACCTTAAAATAACATTAATCCATTACTTCGTCAAACCACCCATATTCCTGTTATCCGGCGTCCTGCCTTTTTCTTCCAGCATCCGCATTTCTTTTGCATCCTGCAAAAATTCGGACGCAAAAATGAAATCATTCAGCCGCTGGTTTTTGCTGAAGATAATTTCCCTGTTGGTGCCTTCCCATTCTTTTTTGCCCTGGTACATGTAGAGGATATAGTTGCCGATTTCCATCACGCTGTTCATATCGTGGGTGTTTACCACGGTGGTAATTTTATACTCCAGCGTTATTTCTCGGATTAATTTGTCAATCACCAGCGAGGTTTGCGGGTCGAGGCCGGAGTTGGGTTCGTCGCAGAAAAGGTATTTCGGGTTCAGCACAATGGCACGGGCTATGCCCACTCTTTTTTTCATGCCGCCGCTGAGCTCGGCGGGAAATTTTTTATTCGTGTCTTTCAGGTTCACCCGGTCCAGCACTTCATTCACCCGGTCCAGCTTTTGTTTGAATGGCCATTTGGTAAACATGTTCAGCGGGAACATAACATTTTCCTGAACGGTGAGGCTGTCGAATAAAGCAGAGCCCTGGAAAAGCATCCCGATTTCTTTCCTGATTTCTGTTCTGTCTTTGTTGTTCATCCGGGTAAAACTCTGGCCGCTGTACAACACTTCCCCTTCATCGGGCTCAAACAATCCTACCATGCATTTCATCAGCACCGTTTTACCGCTGCCGCTGGCACCGATGATCAGGTTGCACTGGCCGGCTTTCATCACGGCACTTATATCGTCAATCACTCTTTTGCCGTCAAATCCTTTGTATATGTTTTTTACTTCAATCACTTTGCCGGAAATTTTGTTTTCAAAAATAACCCACCGTATAACAGCAATGCAAAACACAGCAGCGCAGCGAAAAACTGTTTTATCCGGAACCGGGTATTGGAATAATTGTTTTGCGGATCATAAACCGCATACCATGATTCAGGAAGCAGGTAGCGTTTCAGTTTTTGCAGGGGGCTGTACACCTGTTGCAGGTCTGTCATATAATAATAACGCAGAAAAAAGTTTTTATTAAAGAAACTGTCGCCGGGTTTGGTTTCTGTCATCAGCGTATCAAATATAAATGAATTATTGCTGGCAGTTTTCAGTACCCGCAGCCTGGTATTGCCTGCCTGAAGGTTGTACTGAAAATATTCTGATGCTGAAACGGGAGTGTCGCCATTTTTTATCAGCAGCATATTTCTTGTGGCATCGGTCATCACCCATTTTTTGTTTTTTTCCAGGTACACTTCATTTACTTCATGGGTGCCGCCCGATGGAGCTTCAGCAAACGAAGTAATTTCTACATACCTGTTGGGAAGACCGGCTGCGGTGCATAAGAAACCAATCATTGCCTGGAAATTTCCGCACCAGAGTTTTTCCGTTGTATCTTCTGATAATAATTGCAACTGCTGCAGCGGCTGTAAGCTGTTCAGTTTTGCTGAGGGCTGTCCTGCCTGCCGGTGAAATTTTGAGTACAGGTAACCGGCAATCCGCATTATTTTATCTTCATCAGAAAAAGCAGCATCAAGCACTCTTTCTTTTTTTAAAATAAATCTGCCATTCTCCAGTTCAGCCGGCAAAAATTTTTTATTTGGCTTTGTCCATTTTTCAATACACTCCTTATTGCATTCTGCGGGATTAAGGTCGTCAGTCGTCAGCGCATTTACATAGGCAAAACCCCTGTTGCGGTTCAGCGCAATCACCAGGTTGATGATAAAAAGAAGTACAATAACGATGCGGGTTGTTTTCATAAACCGGCGTCTATAAAAGCAAGGCGGCAAGCATATAATCGGCAAACAATATCAGAATACAGCTGATGACCACTGCCCGGGTACTTGACCTGCCGATTTCCAGTGCACCGCCTTTTACATAATAACCAAAATAAGCCGGTATGCTGGAAATAATAAAGGCAAACGTGTATGCTTTGTACAATGCAAATGCCACATTGTATGGGATGAATGCTTCCAGTAAACCCTGGTCGTAGATACTGGCAGGAATTATGTTTGTTGCTACACCTGCCATTCTTCCCCCCCAGATGCCCAATACGCCGGCTATTATTACCAGCATCGGAACAACTACCAGGGCAGCAAGAATTTTGGGAAGCACCAGGTAAGTTTTTGTGTTCACACCCATTATTTCCAGCGCATCTATCTGCTCACTTACACGCATATTGCCCAGTTCGCTGGCTATTTTGCTGCCAACCACACCAGCAAGTACAATGCACACAAGAGTCGGAGCAAATTCAAGAATGACCGTGTCCCTCACTACCTGGGCAATGACTGCCAAAGGAATGAGCGGACTCACCAGTTGATAAGCCGTTTGCACGGTAGACACGGCGCCCATGAAGATGGAAATGATTACTACAATACCGAGTGAGCCGATTCCGATTTCAGAACACTGGTGAATAAATTCTTTCCAGTACATGCCTGCGTTTTCCGGCCTGGAAATCATTCCTTTTACCATCAGCAGGTACTGGCCGATGTCGCGGAAGATGGTCATAGCTGCAATATACTCGAAGCAGGGGAAAGAGACAAAGCCGGTGGTGCGTGTAAGGCTGAATAATCAATAACGCCTGATTGTAGTATGGAACTCCACCAGGAATAATGCTTTTTACATCTCTTTGCTTACTTTCCTGAACCGTTTCCACCATCTTGACTTTTGCACAATTTCTTCGGTGGACACTTTGCTTTTGGTTTGGGCATCCACCACGGCAATCAGCGCCATGTTTACAATGCTGCGGACTGAACTGCCTAATTGCAAAATATGCACCGGCTTTTTCAAACCAAGCAGTATAGGCCCGATGGCATCGGCGGTATCCAGCTCTTTCAGCAGGTTGTAGGCAATATTGCCGGCAGAAAGATTGGGAAATATCAGGGTGTTTACATTTTTATCTACCAGTTCGCAGAAAGGATAATTCTCTTTCATCAGTTCGTTGTTGAAAGCGACGCTTGCCTGCATTTCGCCATCCACTATCAGCGAAGGCATTTTTTGTTTGATTATTTTTCTTGCATCGGCCACCAGTTTGGCCTCCGGCGAATTGCTGCTGCCAAAGTTGGAATAACTGAGCATGGCCACCCGTGGCGTAATATTAAACTGTCTTACTTCTTTTGCCACCATCAGGGTGATGTCGGCAAGTTCTTCAGCCGTGGGATTAAAGTTCACCGTCGTATCAGCAAAAAACAAGGGGCCTTTTTTTGTCAGCATCATATACATGCCGGCAATTTTTTTTACAGCTTCCTCGGTGCCGATGGTTTGCAGAGCAGGGCGAATGGTATCGGGATAATTTTTTGTCAGTCCTGAAATCATGCAATCGGCATCGCCGCATTCCACCATCATACAGCCGAAGTAGTTGCGGTCACGCATCACTTTTCTTGCTTCATACGCATTAAAACCTTTTCTTCCTCTTTTTTGCAGGAATATTTCACCGTACAAGGCTCTTTTTTCTTCTGTTTGCTCACTTCGCGGATCAAGAATGGGAAGACCGTCCAGCTCCACACCGGCTTCCATGGCCAGTTGGTTAATTTTGTTTTCATCGCCCAGTAAAATAGGGTAGCCGATGCCTTCATCGAAAACGATTTGCGCAGCTTTCAGAATTTTTATGTTATCCGCTTCGGCAAAAACAATGCGTTTCGGATTACGTCTTGCTTTATTGCCAATCACACGAAGCACCTGATTATCGAGTCCTAAACGCCGGTTCAGTTCATTGGTATAGGCATCCCAGTCGGGAATGGTATGCTGTGCCACACCGCTTTCAATGGCCGCTTTTGCTACTGCCGGCGCCACGGTGGCAAGCAATCTGGGATCAAGCGGCTTTGGAATGATATAATCGGGACCAAAGAAAATATTCTTTTCACCATACGCCATATTCACTATATCCGGAACGGGTGATTTTGCAAGTTCTGCTAATGCCCGAACGGCAGCCAGTTTCATTTCCTCATTGATGCGGTCGGCCCGCACATCCAGTGCACCGCGGAAAATGTATGGGAAACCAAGCACATTATTCACCTGGTTGGGATAATCGCTGCGCCCCGTAGCCATAATCACATCTTTTCTTGCGCCGGTGGCTTCTTCCCAACTTATTTCCGGGTCCGGATTGGCCATGGCAAATACAACCGGATTTTTCGCCATTGATTTTACCATGTCGGCTGTCACACAATTGCCCACGCTGAGGCCGATAAACACGTCGGCATCTTTCATGGCTTCGGCCAAAGTCATTTCCCGTGGGGCATTGGCATACGATTGTTTCAGTTCATCAATATCGGGTCGGTTTTTATGCAATACCCCTTTACGGTCAAACATCAGGAAGTTTTCATGCCGGGCGCCAAGTGATTCATACAATCTGCAGCAGGATATAGCCGCAGCGCCGGCGCCGCTTACCACAAATTTTGCCTTGTCAATTTTTTTCTTTTGCAGTTCCAGCGCATTCAGCAATGCAGCGCCGGAAATAATGGCTGTGCCATGCTGATCGTCGTGCATCACCGGGATATGCATTTCATTCACCAATCTTTTTTCGATATAAAAGCATTCCGGTGCCTTGATGTCTTCGAGATTGATGCCGCCGAATGTAGGCTCCAGCGCTTTTACAATCTCCACAAATTTGTCCGGGTCTTTTTCATTTATTTCGATGTCAAACACATCTATGTCGGCAAAGATTTTAAACAGCACGCCTTTACCCTCCATCACCGGTTTGCCCGCTTCGGGCCCGATGTCGCCAAGACCCAGCACGGCTGTGCCATTGCTGATGACAGCCACCAGGTTTCCTTTTGCCGTGTACTTGTAAACATTTTCTTTCAGTATGGCGATTTCTTTGCACGGCTCAGCCACACCGGGGCTGTAAGCCAGCGATAAGTCTCTTTGTGTCTTTGCATCTTTGGTGGGAACTACTTCAATTTTTCCAGGTCTTCCTTTGGCGTGGTATTCAAGAGCCTGCTGTTTGCGAAGTTCATTTGGCTGCATAAATTATTTTTAGGTTACCATCATACCTGCTGCCGGTTTTTGCTGGGACACTCCGTTCTACGTCTTTTCTTATGCTACAGGCTTTCCTGCAGGATAATTCTTTTGAGCAGGTTTGGAGGGTGTTCCACCATGAGAGTTGGCAAGCAATAAATGGGAGTGCAATTTACAAAATAGAAGTTTAACCGGTGATGTGCTGAATCCGCCTGCTTATTATTATTTCAACCGGCTACCCAGCCACGCCATCAGGCCCATCCCCACTTCAATGGCATTCTCATCAATATCGAAATCAGGGGTATGCACGCCGGAGGTAATTCCTTTTTGTACATTCCTTACACCCACCCGATAAAAGCAGGCAGGAACCTGCTGTGCATAATAACCAAAATCTTCGGCGCCCATCCGCAGTTCGGTTTCTTCCACATTTTCTTTTCCTAAAAATTCTTCGGCAGCATGGCGGGCCGCTTCATTCAGTTGCCGGTTGTTGATGACGGCGGGATAGCCTTTGTCAATATGCAATTCAACATCGGCGCCCATGCTGCGTACTGTTTCTTCAGCGATTTTCCTTATTAGTTGATGCGCTTCATTTCTCCATTTTTCATTCATGGCGCGGAACGTGCCCATCAGCTTCACTTCATTCGGAATTACATTGGTGGTGGCGCCGCCCTGTATAGAGGTAATGGATAAAACGGAAGGTTCAAAGGGATCGGCATTCCGGCTCACCACCTGTTGCAGGCTTAGCACAAGCTGAGAAGCAATCAAAACCGGGTCAATACACAAATGCGGTGATGCAGCATGACCGCCCCGGCCTTTTATAGTAATATAAATTTCATCGGCGCTGGCCATTACTTTACCGCTGCGGAAACTTGCTTTGCCCACCGTCATACCTGTGTGTACATGCATGGCCATGATGCCTGACGGTTTAGGGTTTTCCAGCACGCCTTCTTTAATCATGTAGCTGGCGCCACCGGGATTTTTTTCTTCGCCGGGCTGAAAAATCAGTTTAATGGTTCCTTCCCATTCATGTACCAGTTCATTCAGAATTTTTGCAGCGCCCAGCAGACAGGTAGTGTGCACATCATGCCCGCAGGCGTGCATCACGCCTTTGTTTTTCGATTTATAAGGCACATCATTTTCTTCTGTTATCGGCAGGGCATCCATGTCGGCACGGATGGCAAACACCCGGCTCTCCGGGTTTTTTCCTTTAAGCAAAGCTACCACGCCGGTAGTGGCTTTTATTTCAAAAGGGATTCCCCATTGCTGCAGTTTATTTTGAATGAATTTGGAAGTTTCAAATTCCTGGTAGCTTAGTTCAGGATGGGCATGCAGATGATGCCGCACCTGAATAAATTCCGGTGCATACTCTTTTGCCAGCTTTTTTATTTTATCCATCATGCGGCAAAAATAACGATAGAAAGGGAGCTTTTCAGGAGAGAGGAATGCTCATAGTGTTTCCGGTTCTTTTTCCAGCTTCACTTCAATAGTATCATTCATAATAAATACACCCTTGGGAAAATACTTCTGCAGTTTCTTCCGGTATTCTTCCGCTTCTTTTCGTTCTTTGAAATTGCCCACTTTCAGTTTGAAATAGGGCGACTGGTAAATGAGGTAAGATTTTAATTCGGGGAAATAAGCATATACTTTCGTACGGGCGGCTACGGCTTCATCTCTTTTGTTTGTATTTATCACCAGCAGGCGGAAGCCTTTGCCGATGCGCCTGGCATCCCGGCTGGTTTCTTCATTTATCTGGATTTGTTTTTTTATCAGCAGGTCAACCCGCGGGTCTTTATACACCACTACAGAATTTGAATCAGCAGTTTTCTTTACGGCCGTATCCTGTGAAAAGGAACTGAGTGAAAATAATAGAACTGTTATGAAAAAAAAACCCTTCATAGCAACATGATTCAAATATTGCAGCGCTTTTGCTTTTTTACTTTTGAATTTTAAATTTCAATATCCCCCTCCTGACCCTGCAATGTTTTCCACCGGGTGCCAGGTGGTTTTTATTTCCTGCGTGTCAAGAATAAAGTAAGGCGATTGACCGGAATCTGTATTCCATTTCACTTTATCATAAAAGAAAATACGTTTCAGGTTCAAAGCGCTTTTATCCTGCATCAACTTTTTAATATCAGAATCATTTTCGCAGAAAATGGTTGCATTCACGTCCATGTGGGTAACAAACCAGGTTGCAAGTTCAGAAACTTTGCCGGTTAAAATATTTACCACACCGCCAGGTAAATCGGAAGAATTCAGCACTTCGGCAAAAGTGACGGCGCATAATGGTTTTGACTCCGAAGCCAGCGCCACGCAGGTATTGCCGCCGGCAATCACGGGGGCAATCACCGATACCAGGCCCAGGAGCGAACTATCCTGCGGAGCAATGATGCTCACCACTCCGGTTGGTTCAGGCACTGAAAAATTGAAATGCGAAGTGGCTACCGGGTTCACGGAGCTGAAGAGCTGCTGGTATTTATCGCACCAGCCGGCGTAGTAGATCAACCGGTCAATGGCAAGACTGACTTCCTTTTCTGCTTTGGATTTTGAGCCGTCCTGCTGTACCAGTTCCTCAATAAACTGTGCTTTTCTTCCTTCCAGCATTTCGGCCATGCGGTAGAGAATTTGCCCGCGGTTGAAAGCAGCCCTGGTGCTCCAGCCCGCATAAGCGTTGCGTGCTGCCACCACCGCATCGCGAAAATCTTTTCTTGAACTCAGGCACACATTGGCCAGCTTTTTTCCTGCAGCATTTTTTGCAATGTAATACCTGCCTGACTCTGTTCTGGGGAATTGTCCACTGATGTAAATTTTATAGGTTTTCAAAACTTCTAACCGTTTGGAAGAAGTTTTTTTCTCCAAACCATCTTCGCTGATGCGGAGAGAAGATTTTTTTATATCTGCTTTTTCCATATAAAAATTTTTACGATATAGAACATGAGGCCATTGAGAAAACCCGGGGTTAACTCTGCGAATTCTCTTTTACTCCCGTTCTCTGCGGTGAATTTATTTTCATTTAGTTTACTAAATTTAAATACGGCAGCAAGCCATGCAGCCCTCCTTCTCTTCCATATCCGCTCTCTTTATATCCCCCGAAGGGTGATGAGGGGTCAAACTTGTTAAACGTATTTGCCCACACCACGCCGGCCCGCATTCTTTTTGTCATGTTGAAAATTTTAGAGCCTTTATCGGTCCATACACCGGCGCTTAATCCATACGGACTGTTATTTGCTTTTTCAATCACTTCATCGTCGGTGCGGAAAGTGAGGATAGCCAGCACCGGCCCGAAAATTTCTTCCTGTGCAATCCGGTTGCTCTGCGCCACGCTGGTAAACAAGGTGGGCCGGCACCAGTACCCTTTGCCCGGCAGCGGGCAACTGCTCTCATACATTTCACTGCCTTCTTCAATACCGATGTTAATGTACTTATGAATTGTTTCAAGCTGTTGTTTTGAATTGATGGCGCCGATATCGGTGTTTTTATCCAGCGGGTCGCCAACAATCAGCGATTCTATCCTGTCTTTCAGTTTTCGTATCACTTCTTTTGCCACCGACTCCTGCACATACAGCCGGGAGCCGGCGCAGCATACATGGCCCTGGTTGAAATAGATTCCGTTAATCACTCCTTCCACTGCCTGGTCGAGCGGTGCGTCTTCAAAAATGATATTGGCAGCTTTGCCGCCGAGTTCAAGTGTTGCTTTTTTATTCGTACCTGCAATGGCACGCTGAATGATTTTTCCAACTTCGGTAGAACCGGTGAATGCAATCTTGTTTACATCCGGATGATTGACGATGGCTGCACCCGTGGCTCCTGCACCGGTTACAATATTCACCACACCCGGCGGCAGTTCCGATTCCTGGATGATCTCAGCAAGTTTTAATGCAGTTAATGATGTTGTTTCTGCCGGTTTCAACACAACGGTATTACCGGTTGCCAATGCCGGAGCAATTTTCCATGCCGCCATCAGCAATGGAAAGTTCCAGGGAATAATTTGACCCGCCACACCCAGCGGCTCCACAGTTCGGTTCGGAAATGCGTATTCAAGTTTATCGGCCCAGCCGGCATAATAAAAGAAATGATTGGCGGCAGCGGGCACATCAAAGTCGCGGCTTTCCCGTATCGGCTTGCCCCCATCCATTGATTCGATGATGGCCAGTTCCCTCGCTTTTTCCTGCACCATGCGGGCAATACGGAAAATATACTTTGCCCTTTCCTTTGCCGGCATTTTCTTCCATACTTTTTCATACGCCTTTCGGGCTGCGGCCACGGCTTTGTCCACATCGGCCACATTGGCTTCGGCTATTTCGCTCAGCTTTTCTTCCGTGGCAGGGTTGATGCTGTCGAAATAATTATTCGCCGAAGGCTTCACCCAGTCGCCGTTGATGAACAAGTCATACTGAGGTTGGATGCTGGCGGAGCTTTTGCTTTCCGGCGCCGGTGCATACTGCCAGCGGGTATCAAACTTCAGTTTGAGGGTATTGTTTTTCTTTTTTGATTTCTGTTTTGCAACTGGCATAAATTATTTTTTATGTAACCAGCGACATTAACATTGTTCAACTTTCGTTGTGTCGCATGCCGACGATAAATGTCGGCATCTCTGACGGAGTCTGATACTCGTCAGAGTCATCAGACCCGACCAAAGCGTCGGTGACTCTTGTACTTTCTGTTTTCAATTGATTTTAGTTGAACCCCTTCGGGGTTCTGAAAATTTCTTCTTTTGATTTACCCCGGGTTTACACACGGGGCTATTTACATTGAACCCCTTCGGGGTTGCTATTTCATTTCTTACGACTTTCTATAAATAAAGAACAATTCGATCCAGATTCCCCCTTTAGGGGACAGGGGGTTTTTAATCCACGCTGAAATAATTCGCCGCCTGGTACACACCTGTTTTTTCTTTCATTATCTGCATCAGCACATCATTGGCCAGGCTGCTGGCGCCAAAGCGAAACCAGTGATTGTTCATCCAGTCTTCACCCAGCACTTCTTTTACCATTACCAAATAATGCAGGGCCAGTTTTGCTTTTGAAATACCGCCGGCAGGTTTCATGCCCACCATTCTGCCGGTTTTATAATAATAATCCCGGATGGCTTCCAGCATTACCAGCGTTACCGGCATGGTGGCTGCCGGCTGAATTTTTCCTGTTGAAGTTTTTATAAAATCAGCCCCTGCAAACATTGCAATATCGCTAGCCCGCCGCACTTTGTCCATCGTTCCCAGTTCGCCGGTTTCCAGTATCACCTTCAGTCTTGCTTCACCGCAGGCTTCTTTTATCGCCGCTATTTCATCAAACACAAAATTATATTCACCGGCATGAAATTTTCCGCGGCTGATGACCATATCCACTTCATCGGCGCCTTCACTTACGGCAAATTTTGTATCCCTGATTTTTACATCCCTTGCTGCCTGCCCGCTGGGAAAAGCGGTGGCCACCGATGCTACTTTTATTCCTGAATTACCCAACGCTTTTTTGGCCACTTTCACCATCGAAGGATAAACACATATAGCAGCTACAGCAGGCAAACCCGGAAGCGCATCATGCAGGTGCATGGCTTTGTAGCAAAGTTGTTTCACTTTTCCTTCGGTATCCTTGCCTTCCAGTGTGGTCAGGTCAATCATATTCAGCACCAGCATCAACCCGTTCAGTTTGGCTTCCTTTTTTATACTGCGTTTGGTAAACCGGGAGGCTCGTTCTTCCACACCCACCTGGTCGATGCGTGGCGATAAACTGAAATCAGGGAGCGAAATCAATGATGTGAGCCTTGCCATAAAAAAATTGATGATGCTCAAAGGTAACCAAAGTTTACAGCCTTGCAAGGTGGAAAACGGGCATCAGCGGCTTTTGCCTCCTGTAAAGTAATCTGCCGGGTTTAAATCAATTTTTATAAATTCGGCGTCCTTTTCTGCAAGTTCTGTTCAGAAAAATCATCTAACACAAAAAACTAATCGCAATGAGAAAATCTCATCCCTTATTTCGTTTGGTTTTCGTTCTGGCATACTCATTCTGTAACATTGGCGTCAGCGCACAGGTTACTTTTCCTGAAAATGGTACCGCCGATCCCCGGCATGTGTCTTATGCCTTCACGAACGCCACTATCGTAAAAGATGCGGCCACTACACTTACCAATGCTACACTGGTAATTAAAGACGGTAAAATTATTTCAGCCGGCACGGGAATAAAAGTACCGGCAGGTGCTGTGGAGATTGACTGCAAGGGTAAATACATTTACCCGTCGTTTATTGATATTTACGCAGATTACGGCACCACCGTAGCCACAACACAGACCACCGGCGGAGGCGGCGGATTTTTTGGGCAGCAGCAATTTGTATCCAATACCAAGGGTGCTTACGGCTGGAATCAGGCCATCAAAAGTGAAGTGGATGCTTTTAAAGTTTTTGTTGTGGACGATGCCAAAGCAAAGCCGCTGCGTGAAGCAGGCTTTGGTACAGTACTCAGCCACGTGCGGGATGGCATTGCCCGCGGCTCCGGTACAATAGTGACGCTTGCCAACCAAAAAGAAAATCTTGTAGTGCTGAAAGAAAAAGCGTCGGCGCATTATTCTTTTAATAAAGGCACTTCCACACAAAGCTACCCCAGCTCGATGATGGGAAGCATTGCGCTGCTGCGCCAGTCACACCTCGATGCCCAATGGTATAAACAGCGTCCGGCAGAGGAAGGTGTGAACATCAGCCTGGAGGCATGGAACAATAACCAGGGCTTGCCCCAGGTTTTTGATGCCAACGATAAGTGGAACTGCCTTCGTGCCGACCGCATCGGCGATGAGTTTGGGGTGCAATACATTATTAAAGGTGGCGGCAACGAGTACCAGCGCATTAAAGAAATGAAAGCCACTAACGCCACATTCATTGTATCGCTCAATTTTCCCCAGGCACAGGATGTGGAAGATCCCAACGATGCCCGGTTTGTTTCGCTGGACGATATGAAACACTGGGAAATGGCGCCGGCTAATGCGGCGTATTTTGAAAAAGCCGGGATTCCCTTTTGCCTTACAAGTTCTGACCTGAGAAATATAAGAGACTTCTGGAGCAACCTGCGCAAGGCAATGGAGTACGGGCTGAGTGAAAACAAGGCCTTCGAAGCATTGACTAAAACTCCCGCTACAGTACTTGGTATTTACGATAAAGTAGGCAGCCTTGATGAAGGCAAACAGGCCAACTTCCTTATCACCAATGGCCCACTCTTTAATGAAAAAACTGTAATTGTTCAAAACTGGATTCAGGGAGAAAAATATGCAGTGAAGGAAGAAGCATGGAAAGATATTGCCGGCATTTACAAATTGACGGTAAATACACCCGCCGGCGCTGAAAATTATACACTCGACGTAAAAAGCAGTAGTTCGCTTAGCATGGTAGGAAAAGATACCATGGATACAAGATTCAGCTTCGATGGCAAGCAGGTAAAACTGAGTTTTGCACCCAAAGCCCGTCGCCAGCGTCCGCAATTCGGACAAGGACAGGGTGGCGGTGGTTTCAGTGGTGGACAAACACAGCAATTACCTTCCACTGCAACACGCCTCTCAGGTTTTATGACAGGAACAGAGTGGAACGGCACCGGTACCGATTCGCTGGGCAATTCACTTACATGGACTGCCATGTATGAAAAACCTACCGAAGTAAAACCCGACAGCGTTCGGAAAAAAGAAGCACCGGTGATTGGTAAAGTGGTTTATCCTTTCGAACCCTATGGCTGGGAAGAAGACCAGCAACCTAAACAGGAAACCATCCTGATAAAAAATGCTACTATCTGGACAAATGAAAAAGAAGGAGTACTTCAGAATACAGATATACTGCTGAAGAACGGCAAGATTGCCGCCATTGGCAAAAATCTGTCTGATGCTTCAGCAAAAGTGATTGATGGCACCGGCAAGCATGTATCACCCGGTATTATTGATGAACATTCACACATTGCCGCAGCCTCCATCAACGAAGGTGCCCAGGTAGTAACTTCAGAAGTCCGGATTACTGATAATTTAAATCCTGACGATATCAATATTTACCGCCAGCTCAGCGGCGGCGTCACTTCTTCACACATTCTGCATGGCTCGGCCAATGTTATCGGCGGACAGACACAACTGATAAAACTGCGCTGGGGCGCCAACGACGATGAACTGAAATTCAAAAACTGGGATGGCTTCATCAAGTTTGCTTTGGGCGAAAATGTAAAACGTTCGGCCGCCACCCAGGGAAATTCAAGATATCCTGATACCCGGATGGGCGTGGAGCAGATACTCATTGATGCATTTACCCGTGCAAAAGATTACAAGAAAGCATGGGATGAATACAATGCCGAAAAAGAAAAACTGGTAAAGGCTAAAAAACCCTTAACAGGCCTTGTAATGCCCCGACGTGATTTGGAGCTGGATGCTTTGGTTGAAATACTTGAAAACAAGCGTTTCATCACCTGCCACTCCTATGTGCAGAGCGAAATCACCGGGCTGATAGATGTGGCCGATAAAGCCGGATTTAAAGTAAATACTTTCACACACATACTGGAAGGCTATAAAGTGGCCGATAAAATGCTGAAGCATGGCGCTAATGCCTCCACCTTCTCCGACTGGTGGGCTTATAAAATGGAAGTGGAAGATGCCATTCCCTATAATGCAGCCATTATGCATAAAGTGGGGTTGAACGTGGCAATAAATTCCGATGATGCGGAAATGGCACGACGCCTGAACCAGGAAGCAGCGAAAACAATTAAATATGGCGACCTGACGGAGGAAGAAGCGCTGAAAATGGTGACGCTGAACCCTGCAAAGATGCTGCGTGTGGCTGACCGTGTGGGAAGCCTGAAGGTAGGTAAAGATGCCGATGTGGTGCTGTGGAGCGACAACCCGCTGAGCATTTATGCAAAATCACTTTACACTATCGTGGATGGTACTATTTATTTCGACAGGAAAAAAGATGAAGACTTGCAGAAATGGGTGGATGCTGAACGAGCCCGCTTGGTAAGAAAAATGAACAGTGAAAAAAGGAGCGGGGCGCCAACCACGCCGGCCATACCGAGCTACCAGGTGATTCATACCTGCAGCGAGCATGGCCATAGCCACGGGCTGCTTACCATTGATGTTGACGACCTCAATAACCAATAAATTTATCAGCAATGAAAAAAATATTTATTTCAATCGTATCAGTTGGTTTCATGTTTTCAGCGGCAGCGCAGGAAACGGTATTACCAACCCCGCCGCAAAAGGGTTTGCTGTTTATTAAAAACGCCACCATTCACGTAGGCAATGGCACCGTGATTAATAACGGCACCATCCAGATTAAAGACGGTAAAATTGAAAAAGTTGGCAATGATATTACGGTGCCGGGTGATGCAAAAGTGATTGATGCCAATGGAAAACACGTTTACCCGGGCATTATGCTGCCGGTGAGCAATCTTGGCCTGGTAGAAATTTCAGCCATTCGTGCCAGTACCGATGTGAGGGAACTGGGCGATATGAATCCCAATGTAAGATCCATAGTGGCTTACAATACCGATTCAAAAGTGATAAACACACTGCGTTCCAGCGGTGTACTGCTGGCCAATGTGGTACCACAGGGAAGTTTTCTTGCCGGCACATCCTCCGTGGTGCAGCTGGATGCATGGAACTACCAGGATGCAGCCTATAAAGCCGATGCAGGCATGCATTTATATATGCCATCACTGATGGCACGTCCCGGTTTTGGCGGATTCGGCGGCGGCCGTTTCGGCCCGCAACAATCATCAGGCACCGATCCGGTAAAAGAAGGCCTGAACAAGATTGAAGAGCTGAAAGCTTTCTTCAAAGAAGCTAAAGCCTATTTTGCCGAAGGTGCACATAAAGAAACCAACCTGAAGTTTGATGCCACAAAGGGATTATTTGATAAAAGCATGAAACTGTACGTGCATGGAAATACGGTAAGGCAAATGTTGCTGGCGCTTGATTTTGTAAAAGAATTCAATTTTGATGTGGTAATTGTGGGTGGCAGCGACAGCTGGCAGATAGCAGAACTGCTGAAACAGCATAACGTATCAGTAATATTGCAACAACCGCACAGCCTGCCCACTACGCCCGATGATGATGTGGACCAGCCGTATAAAACAGCCGCCATGCTGCAAAAGGCCGGTGTGCTTTTTTCCATATCAGATGATGATGCGCAAACAAGGGGTAAGAATATCCTGTTCAACGCAGGTACTGCTGCCACGTATGGTTTGTCGAAAGAAGAAGCCCTGCAGGCCATTACGCTGAATGCAGCAAAAATCATGGGTGTGGCTGATAAAACCGGAACTATCGAAGCGGGTAAAGATGCCAACATTGTAATCAGCGAAGGCGATATTCTTGATATGCGTACCAGCAAAGTGACTGAAGCCTTTATCCAGGGCCGGCAGATTGACCTGACTGATAAGCACAAACTGCTGAACGACCGGTTTAACAGGAAGTATAACCTGAAACCTTCGAAACCATTCTAATAAAAACTTCGCTATTGATGTAACCGGGTAGCGGCCTGCCCGGTTATTTATTTAGTGGTGCAGCTAATGATTATCATGGTTAAAATGACCATCGAGGGGTTTACCACAATGTGGGCAGTTGTGGCCTTTACTTTTCCTGATAAACTTGATTTCTTCAAGAAAACCGGCGGTAATGATGCCGGCAGGTAAAGCAAAAAAAGCAACCCCGGTAAGCATGATGACGCCGGTAAAAATTTTTCCCACAATAGTCAAAGGCACCATATCGCCATAGCCGGTGGTGGTAAGGGTGACTACAGCCCACCAGAGGGTGGCGGGTATGCTGGTAAATTTATCCTTGTTTTCAGGGTGCAGGTGCTCGGCAAAATACAAAATACAGGAGGCGATAATGATGAGAAATATAGTAAGTACAAAGCTCAGGATGAGTTCATTTGCCCTTGATTTGAAAACATTAAAAATCATCTGTGCCGACCGGGTGTATGCAGTTAATCTGAACAGCCTGAAAAAACGCAGAAGCCGCAGGATACGCAGGGTTCTGAGGTCAAGCCCTGAAAAAAGGTGTATGTAAAAAGGAAGAAATGCAAGCAGGTCAATAATGGCTCCCCAGGTAAACATATAACGGAGGCGACCTGTAATCCTGTGCCTGTATTTGGGATCATGGGTGCAGCTCCAGACCCGCAAAACATATTCGATAGTAAAAATGTAAACGGAAATACGGTCAAACCAGTTAAAGAATACTTCATATTTATTATGTAAATCTTCAATCGTTTCCAGCATCACGGCAATCACATTCAGCGAAATAAGTGTGATGATAAAAATATTGATAATCTTATCAGCTTTCGATTCACCCAGTTCAGGATGCAGCAGGATATGAATTTTGTGCCTGGTGGAATGGTACTTGGAGTGCATAAGCAGGTTTTGATGCAGCTAAAGATAAAAAAAGAAACGGCAACCGGTCGGGATGAACCGCGTCAGTGTTTCAGCCTTCTTTTTTTAATCATGCCGCCCTTGATGTCTTTGATGGAGGTCATGATGACAAAAGCGTTGGGGTCAATTTTCTGGATTTCATTGTTCAGCTTGCTCACTTCCAGGCGGGTGATGACGGTATAGATGATATTTTTTTCATCCGATTGTCCCTGCTTGCCAAAACCGCCTTTGCCCTTATAGAGTGTGACGCCGCGGCCCAGTTTGTTTACAATCATGTCTTTTATTTCTTCGTTGTGCGATGATATGATGGTAATGCCGGTGTATTCTTCGATACCTTCTATTACAAAGTCAACCGTTTTGGATGCGGCCAGGTAAGTAATCATGGCATAAAGGGCAATATCAATATTCAGGTAATAGGCTGCCACCAGGAAAATGATAATATTGATACTGGTTATAACATCGCCGACCGTCATGCTCAGTTTACGGCTCAGAAAAAGTGCCAGCACTTCTGTGCCATCAATCACTGAACCTCCGCGGATGGTGAACCCAATACCGGCGCCAAGAAAAAAGCCGCCAAAGATGGCAACCAGCAATTTATCATCGGTGACTTGCGGAAAATCAATAAAACCTGTAACCAGTGCCAGACCCGCAATGGAACAGGCGGCTTTTATTGCAAATGGTTTGCTGATAATTCGTAAACCCAGTAGCAGAAATGGAATGTTGATGACCAGCAGCAATAAGGGAAATTTTGCCACAGTAAGCTGGCTGATTAGCAGGGCAATGCCCGTGGCACCGCCGTCAATGAACTGGTTGGGGATTAAAAAACCCTTAAGCCCGAAAGCCGCTGAAAAAATACCGAGGGTAACCAGGAGCAGATCACGGACAACATTTACAACAGTAATTTTCAATTCACGGTAAGCTTTGGCAAAAGCATAAGCAGAATAGTCCGGGCTCTGAGCCGGGAGATTTTTCTTATGACGAAGAACAGTTTCGATAATTATTTTCTGCCAGAGCGGATTCATGCTTCATAAACATTGTGCGTTGTGCTGTTCAAATTTAAGTATTATACAGCAGTAAAAGGGAGTTCTGCTTTAAATTTCGAAATACAGGTGATAATGCCTGCTGCACCCGGGGTTAAAAGCTGCATTACAGCGGGGGCATTGGTTGTTGCTGCATACATATTCGCGGATGGTCATTTCATGACCGCAAACACCGCACAGTATGGCTTTTTCATCCCATTCTTCTTTTGTCCATACTGCAGCGGCATGGCCGGCTTCTTCTTCATGGCATTGAAAGCAGGGATAATACTCTCCGCAGCATTTGAATTTAATGGCAATCACATCGGCCGGGGAGTGATAATGCACACAGCGTGTTTGTTGATCTGCCAGCTTGCCCTTTACGGCTGGTCGTTTTATTTTGGTCATATCAGGACAAAAATAAAATGAATGCCAATGAAATTATAACCTGGATTTACAGCCGGGGTTGCCGGCATTTAGCAGCCTTTTATCACGGGGCCTGGTTATTTATCAATTATCAGATTTTTTTTGCCCCGTTTGCCTTAACTTGAACCATGCGATATTTCCTGATTTGCTTTTTATTGGTGGCATTGCGTGCAGCGGCCCAGCAACCTGCTGAGGAAATACTGAATGAACTTGCCGGCAAACTGATGCAGCAATACAGCAGCGAAGCGAAAGATCTTCTTTCACTCAGTACGGATAAAAAAATTTACCGGGCCGGCACCCAACTATGGTTCCGCACTTTTATTTATTCTTCCAATGGTTTTCCCGTGGCGGCTGAGGATAAGGTGATTTATGTTGAGCTTGCCGATGTAAAGGATAAAGTGATTGACCGGGTACTTTTGAATAAAGCAGAAATGCAGTTTCATGGTTCGTTGACGATACCCGCCGATGCAACCGAAGGGTATTACCAGCTGCGTGCATATACAAAATCTATTTTAGAAAATCATCCGGCAGATATTTATACTTGCCCCCTGTATATTACAAATGTTGCAGGCAAGGATGTAATGAAAAACCTGCAGCCTACAATTGCTACGGCTGAACCGGTGATAAAATTTTATCCCGAAGGCGGAAATCTGGTTAATGGAGTGGATTGTTCAGTAGCATTTACTGCGGCAGACAAATACGGCAACCCGGTTCAGATTAGCGGTTCGGTGAAGGATAATAAAGGCACTGAAGTGGCCAGCTTTACCGGCAGTGGTATCGGCAAATTTGTTTTTCAGCCTTATTCAAGAGACAGGACTTATAAAATATTTGTCAAGGCAAATAACGCAGCTGATCTTGTTTACGATCTGCCGGCCATCAGGTTGGACGCTTTCCTGCTTGCATTGCAGCAGCGTACGGCAGATGAGCTGCTGTTTCGTGTGGTGCTGGGCGATTCGGTTTACAATAAAAAAGCAGCATCTTATTTACTGGCTGTGGCTGCCGGAAAAATCTGTTTTGCGGCAGCCGGTAGTGGCATATATATGGTAAATGTGCCGGTATCGGAATTGCCGCACGGGCTGGTGGATTTTTACCTGTTTGACCGGGAGAAAAAAATTGTAAGCCGGCGAACAGTTTTTAATGAAGCAAACAGTACGTTTATAAATATTACTACCGACAGGCAGGATTACCTGCCCCGGCAGAAAGCAAAAGTGAATATCAGCCTTACCGATAATGAAGGAAAGCCGGTGAAGGCCGCCTTGTCCGTGTCAATTACAGATAAAGAACTTACAGGTGAAACCGTGCCATTACACCCGGCTGATGAATTCATCCTGCAGCAATTTTCTGGTGGTCTTCCTATTCATGATTTGTTCAGCAACGCTGAAAAAAGAGATTTGCTGGCCATCACCATTGGAAGCGAAACCGGCTGGCAGAAAAATACACCATTCATAAAGATTGATAAAAACTTTTATTGGGATGGGCTGGAAATAAAAGGCCACATTACCGATAAACAGAATGCAGCTCTTGCAAACGAACTTGTCGCATTGATGCCTGAAGGAGACAACAACAGCTTGTTTGATTCAACAGATAAAAGCGGTGCATTTTCTTTCCGCAACCTGGAGTTTTATGGCCGCAAACTGTTTCATGTTATGCTGCCCTCTGTTTTCAGCAAGCAGCAGAAATACGAAATAAGTAAGGAGGAAATTTCTTACCCGGAGATTCATACAGGAGCATGGGTTAAAACGGATGACGATCTTGTAATGCAAGCTGCAGCGGTTTTCAAAAAAATGCAGGCCGACAGTTGTGCCAGCGATGAAGCCCGTGCCGGTTTGCAGCAGTTGGCCCTGCAGCAAGAGGGTGAAAAAAAGAAATCCAATGTTTCAAAAAAGGGATTAGACCCGCACCGCATCACAGGTGAACAACTCGATAAGCTAAGCCTCTCCAACACGGTGGATGCAGTAAAGATGCTGCCGGGTGTGGTAATGATGAGTAACCGGCTGACTTTACGGGGCGGGATGCAATCCATTGGCGGCAACCTGAGCGATGTGGAACCGATGCTGATAGTGGATGGCGTTAACACCCGTGCCGGGTCGGTGGTGGATTACCTGAATTCCATTCCGCCATCGAATATTGAATACATCGAAGTGTTGACAGGACCCGAAGCGGCCATATACGGAAGCCGTGGCGGCAACGGCGCCATCGTGGTAAAAACATCGAACAAGCTGAGAGATTCCAAACTGTATGAGGGTAAGGAAAAACAAACCATCTCTGCAACGGGCTTTTATAAAGAACAACCATTTTTTGAACCCGGCTATGATAACTACAGTGTGCGGGAAGCCGTGTTTACTGACAACAGGGCCACCATTTACTGGAACGGCCAGCTCATTACCGATGAGACGGGCAAAGGCGCCTTTTCGTTTTACACCGCCGACCTGAAACATGATTATACACTTACTGTGCAGGGCATAACGGATAAAGGAGAGGTGATTTTTAAATCAGTAACGATAAAGAGGAGATGAAGAAAGTGTAAAGCTTCTGGCATTTATTGCTGACTTTTCAAAGTTCCCTGCAATTCCATTCTCTTTTCCACTTCAGTCCAGATGTCGGTTGCAATCTGCTCCACCGTGCTATTGCCGTTGATGATGACGATGGTTTCCTGATCTTTCAGTTTTTCAAATGCTTCAAAATATTTTTCCCTCACTTTTTCCAGGCTGGTTTTTGTTTCAAAAAGCTCCATAGAACTCCGGCCGTTGTTGATGCGCTGGATGCTGATGCCGGGTGATACATCAATAAAAATGTTCAGGTGGGGTCGAAGCAAACCTGCGCTGAGGCTGTTGGCCTGTATCACCCAGTCGAGCGGCATGTATGTGCCCTGGTAAGCGTAAGAAGAAAAATAGTACCGGTCGGTAATGACGGTATAGCCTTCTTCCATTTTTTTCAGGAGGCCGTTGGTTTTGTTTAGCAGGTGATTCAGCCTGTCGGCAACAAAGAGACCCGCAATCACCCGGTGATCGGCTTCTGTTTTGTGTTTAAGAATATCTTTAATTAAAATGCCGATAAAACTGTCGGTGGGCTCAAACGTGCCATACACTTTATGGCCGGCTTTTTCCAGCTTTTCTCTCAGCAGTTCTACCTGTGTGCTTTTGCCGCTTCCGTCAATTCCTTCGATGGCGATGAATAGGTTATTCTCCATTGATGTGAAATCTCTTTTCTGATTCTGACAGGTTGAATAAAGTTTCAAAGATAGCGTAATAAACCAGTTTTGATGAAGGACAGATTGAACACCTGGGTAATGAAAAATCACTTAATGGTTTTAAAAGCTAAGCAGGATTACCAGACCCTGAAGTGTCACCGACGTTTCAGTCGGGTCTGATGACTCTGACTGAGTATCAGACTCCGTCAGAGATGCCGACATTTATCGTCGGCATGCGACGCAACAGCAGCTGAATAGAAATCCTGACGCTGACCACATAAAAAAATAAAGCACCTACTAAAGTAAATGCTCAAAAAAAAATAATCAATAATCAATAATCCACTCAGGCCTCTTTTCCGTGACAGTGTTTATATTTCTTACCAGAACCACAGGGGCAAGGATCATTCCTTCCAATCTTCGGTGCCACTTTTACCGGCTGCTGTTTTACGGCAGCGCCTGATGGATCATAGTAGTCTTTTTCGTTGGCACCATAGTCCTGCCCTGCAGCATCTATTTCTTCTTTGTTTGCACGCAGCTTGCTCAGGTCGGTTTTTTCGCGGCGGCCTTCACGCAGCGGCGCCTGCTGCTCCTGCACCGGCAGTGCTGCATGACAAAGGAAAGAAACTATGTCGCGGTTCACCTCGCTGTCCATGTTTTTGAACAGGTTGAAGGCTTCCATTTTGTAAATCACCAGCGGGTCTTTCTGTTCCAGGTAAGCCGTCTGCACACTTTGCTTCAGGTCATCCATGGCACGCAGGTGTTCTTTCCATGCTTCGTCAATCACGGCAAGGGTGATGCTGCGTTCCAGCGCATCGCAAAGTTCCTGCGCCTGTGTATCAAGCGCCTTCTGCATATTGGTAAGAACATTGATGGCCTTACGTCCGTCGCTGAAAGGTACCAGCACATTTTCTACATGATTGCCCTGCGTGAGCCGGATATTTTTAAACACGGGCAGCGCCTGTTTCTTCAGCTCTTCTTTTTTGCGTTCGTAATTTTCAGTGGCTTCGTTGTAGAGTCTTTCGGCCAGGGTATTTTCGTCGAGCTTCAGGAATTCTTCTTTTTCAATCCGGGTGTCGATGCCGAAGTTCACTATGCAGTCGAGCTTAAAGCCTTCGTAATCTTCCTGCTCACGATAGGTACTGATGAGGCCTTCGGCAACGATGGAAAATGCATTATCAATATCAAGAGCCAGTCGTTCGCCAAAGAGAGCATGCTGGCGTTTGCCATAAACCACATTCCGCTGCTTGTTCATCACATCGTCATATTCGAGCAATCGCTTGCGGATGCCGAAATTATTTTCTTCCACTTTCCGTTGGGCTCTTTCAATGCTGCTGGTGATCATGCTGTGCTGAATCACTTCGCCTTCTTTGTAACCGAGACGATCCATAATGCGTGCAATGCGTTCGCTGCCGAACATACGCATCAGGTCGTCTTCCAGGGCCACATAAAATTGTGAAGTGCCGGGGTCGCCCTGGCGGCCGGCCCGGCCACGCAACTGGCGGTCCACACGGCGGCTGTCGTGCCGCTCCGTACCGATGATGGCAAGACCACCTGCATCTTTTACCCCGGGTCCCAGTTTGATATCTGTACCGCGGCCTGCCATGTTGGTAGCGATGGTCACATTGCCGGGCAAGCCGGCTTCAGCTACAATCTGCGCTTCACGGGCATGTTGTTTTGCATTGAGCACATTGTGTGGAATCTTTTTTACCTGCAGCATTTTGCTCAGCAGTTCGCTTACCTCCACCGATGTGGTACCTACCAGCACCGGCCGGCCTGCATTACGCAGCGATTCGATTTCTTCAATAACCGATTTATATTTTTCTCTTTTGGTCTTATAAACAAGATCCTGGTGATCCTTGCGTATCATCGGCAGGTTGGTAGGAACGGTGACGACATCAAGTTTATAAATATCCCAGAACTCTTTCGCTTCCGTTTCAGCAGTACCCGTCATGCCGGCAAGCTTATGATACATGCGGAAATAATTCTGCAGGGTGATGGTGGCGTAGGTTTGCGTGGCGGCTTCAATCTTTACGTTTTCCTTGGCTTCAATGGCCTGGTGCAATCCATCGGAGTATCTTCTGCCTTCCAGGATACGGCCGGTTTGTTCATCCACAATTTTTACGGCGCCGTCGAGCACTACGTACTCCACATCTTTTTGGAATAGCGTGTATGCTTTCAGTAACTGCTGTACGGTATGAATGCGGTCGGCTTTGATGCGGAAGTCATTCAGCGCTTCTTCTTTCATGTGCATCTTCTGTTCGGAGCTTACCTCGGCCTTTTCAATTTCGGCAAGACGTACGCCAATATCGGGCAGCACAAAGAAATCGGGGTCTTCACCTGATTTAGTGATCATTGAAATCCCTTTATCGGTGAGATCAACTGAATTGTTTTTTTCATCTATATGGAAAAGCAGGTCTTCATCCACTTTAGGCATTTCCTTCTGCTGGTCGGCGAGGTAATAGTTCTCGGCCTTCTGCATTTTTACTTTGATGCCCTGCTCACTCAGGTATTTTATGGTGGGGCCATATTTTGGTAAACCCCGGTGCGCCCTGAATAAATAAAGTCCGCCGCTTTTGGGATCATCATCACCATCCGCCATCCGTTTCTTGGCTTCGTTCAGGCAGGTGCGGGCAATACGCTCCTGCGCTTCCACCAGTTGCTGTACACGGGGTTTCAAAATGTGGTATTGCTGGTCGTCACCGCGGGGTATGGGACCGGAAATGATCAGCGGTGTACGGGCATCATCAATCAGCACACTGTCGGTTTCGTCCACCATGGCAAAGTGATGCTTGCGCTGTACCATTTCTTCCGGTGAGTGAACCATATTGTCACGCAGGTAATCAAAACCGAATTCATTGTTGGTACCGTAGGTGATGTCGGCCTGGTAAGCTTTTCGTCTTTCTTCGCTGTTGGGCTGATGCTTGTCAATACAGTCAACCGTAATGCCGAGCCATTCAAAAAGGGGGCCGTTCCACTCCTGGTCGCGGCGGGCCAGGTAATCGTTTACTGTGACGATATGTACACCTTCGCCGGCCAGTGCATTCAGGTAAGCTGGTAAAGTAGATACAAGGGTTTTACCTTCACCGGTTGCCATTTCTGAAATTTTACCCTGGTGAAGCACTATACCGCCGATGAGCTGCACATCGTAGTGTACCATGTTCCATGAGATGTGGCCGCCTGCAGCAGACCATGTATTTTTAAATACCGATTTTTCACCTTCAATTATTACGTAATCACGTTTTACACTCAGGTCACGATCCATCTGCGAGGCCGTGGCCACCAGCTCACTGTTTTCTTTAAAACGCCGGGCTGTTTCTTTTACTACGGCAAATGCTTCGGGCAAAATTTCATTCAGGGCTTCTTCAATTTTCTTGTCTCTTTCTTTTTTCAGCTTGTCTACCTGCTGGTAGATGGCGTCTTTGCCCAGCAGATCGTTGAAGGGAAGCTCTTCGGCTTGTTTATTGGCTGCCGCTATTTCTGCATCAATTCCGGCAAGATGTTCTTTGATGCGTTGGCGGAATTCCTGTGTTTTATGCCGCAGATCATCATGGGTAAGCGACTGGCAGGCGGCGAAGTGCTGGTTAATTTTTTCAACAAGCGGTAGTATCCGTTTTACATCTTTTTCCGATTTGCTGCCGCCAAACAGTTTGGATAGAAAACTCATAATCTTCTTTATTAATTTTTCTCAAAAGGCCCCGGCATAGGGAGGATTTGATTGACTATCAAATAAAATGCTACAAAAAACTACTGGCCAAATTGACAGAAAATTTTCCTTTCGAGGGGAACAAAGATAAGGCTTCTGTGGCAGCAGAGGTTTGAATGCAGGCAGGAGCGGGGAGTCAGAAATCAACAGTCAGAAACTAAGCCATAATAATTTTTTAAGAATGCTGTTCTTCTCTCCTGAATCCTGACTACTTACTATTCATGTACTCTCAACTGCGTAATTACATTTTCTTTAACTTACCTTGCCTACTTTGAAAGAATTAATTTCAAACTCGCTTTATGAAATTAATCACACTTATTTTCTCTGCTGCCACTCTCTTATCATTCTTTGCATGCACCAGCAATGAAATCGGCAACAGCAAGGATGTAAATCCTGACGCCATATTTTTTGATTATGAAATCTGGGCTGAAGAGGGCAGGGAAGATGTGACGGTGAACCTGCAATACCGCATAGGCGGGCCCAACGGCACCACGCTGGTGCTGAACGAACCCAGCAAGGTGATGCTGGATGGCGAACTGCTGCAGGTGGACAGCGCCAAATATACCGGCGCCTACTACGAAGTGCAAAAGCCCGTTTCAGAATTTACCGGCAGGCATACTATTGTTTTCACCGATTTGAATAATAAAGAATACAGGGAGGAATTTGAATTTACCCCATTCAGCATTGAACCGGATGTGCCCGGGGTATGTACCCGCGGCGAACTGGTGTTTAACCTGAAAGGACTGGAGCCGGTGGATTACATCCAGGTGCTGCTTACGGATACATCGTTTACCAGCAACGATATAAATGAGGTGGATACGGTACGAAACGGGCGGCTGGTGATAAAAAAAGAAAGGCTTTCAACCCTGAGCAACGGTCCCATCAGTTTGCAGTTTATAAAAGAAGTGGAAAAGACGGTGAAGAACGGCACTAAAGAAGGCGGCAGGATTTTTTTCAGTTACGGGCTGAAAAGGGATTTTGAATTGAGGGAGGGGGTAGAGTTGTGAGTGGGTGGATATTCTAAGCGCAATGCTCAATATTCATTGGAAAGCTTCCTGCTCTTATAATAGCCTTAGTTTTTAAGAGAATAATTAAAAGAGAACTGATAGATGGGCAGAGAATAATCAATTTCCGGCTGTTTTACATATTTGTAATAAAGCACTTTGATATTTACAAGCTGATTTATTTCCACACCCCAGCCGATTGACCAGCCATGATAAAGCCCGTTGGTTTCAATGTTGGGCAAAAACTCTTTTAGCTGGTTTGGATTAGTATAACAACCAATGTAACGTAGGGCAAACCAAAAAACACCAACATTCTTTGCGTTATTGCGTTCCCAGGCGCCCGTTTGAAAATAAAGACCAGAAGCGCCAAGACTATTTAAAAAATTCACGGGTTTACCGGTTGCAGGATCTGTTACTGGCCCGCTCTTTTGTCCAGTTAAAATCCGCTCTCCAAAGTGATATAGAATCCCTGTACGTGTTATATTCTTTTTATTTAAAAAAATTATCCCATCAATTGATAGGTTTGCCAGGCCACTTAGAGGATTAATAAAATTTATAACCAAAGGTTCATTGCTTCGGTTTATGGCTGGCCCCTGCTGATTTTGAAAATTGTTGGAAGAAACGCCGCTATATATTGAAAGCGGGATGGCCAATTTTCCAGGTTCGCCGATAAGCAGGCGAATAAATCTTGCTGAGGCATTGACCTGGCCGTTGTTAACTATATCAATAAAACCGGAGGTGAGGATTTCGGGTTTGTATATCGATTTAACTTGATTTTGTTCTTTGAACACTGAATCATTTGTTTGTGAAAAAGCAATAAGGGGTAACAGCCAAAATATTGGCAATAGAAATTTCATAGCTCTTAAATCATATGATTAAATCCTATTTTGAATTATTATTTTCAACTTTTGTAAATTCGAATTTTGAAATTCCTTTCAAGAGAAGTATTCCGATAACTAAGAGTGGGGAAAAAAGTAAAGTGATTTTAAAAACTTCAAATATTATCTCTGAATATGAATAAATATAGTTATCATTCGAAGAAATATCATGAGTAAAAATAGTTTTAATTCCAAATATGAAGTTTATTAATCCATGGATGATACCTATTATATAAATATTCCTAGTTCGCAAGAGGAATGCTCCAAAAAAAACTCCAAAAAAGAAAGCTATGATAACTTGATTTATTATGTCAACAAAACTATACCTTCTAATGTTTATGATATGCATTAATG